>Ga0206682_10001061_pt1 | contig 27596 bp, 25 predicted proteins | sample M240m12015metaG_FD_155444 | JGI IMG/M metagenome (GOLD analysis project Ga0206682, IMG submission 155444) | Ammonia-oxidizing marine archaeal communities from Monterey Bay, California, United States - M2 40m 12015 | ecosystem: Environmental > Aquatic > Marine > Intertidal zone | place: USA...
AAAATTATGCTTCTGCAATTATAGGGCTAAGTGAGAATTCCAATAAATGGGACCTTACTGGTGAATTTACTGTTCATATGGAAAATTACCTTGACCAAGCTGAATTATTAAATGTCTATTGGAGGAAAACTGATTCTCTCTCCCACTTATTCAGGTTTAATATTTTTTTTCCACACCCTCTAGGAAATAAAGTTGGTTTAAATTGGAAACATAACTTTGAATCTATTAATAAGCTTTACACTAAAATTGAGAATAGATATATTTTAAAAACTTTCTCTACTTTATTTGATAATATAGAGTTTGGTTACATGAAAGGAGAGATTAAACCAACATCAGTAGGCAAAAATAATGGCTATTTTAAAAATTCATTTCAGGGTTTTTTATTTGCTTCAGCTAAAGATTCAAGAAATAATAGGTTTATGCCAACTAAGGGTTTTTATTTAAAAAATGAGGTTGATATAGGGCTTCAAAATCAATCTACTTTTGTTCAGATTATGAATAATTTGCATATGTTTAACATAGCGAAAAATAAATTTTTATTTAATATGAAATACTTATTTAAAGGTCTATTTGATTTTAATGGTAATATTCCTAAAAGCCTTTATTATAATTATGGAGGTGCATCTACTCTTAGAGGATTTAAAGAAAATCAATTTTCAAGCCCCTATTTTCAAATTTTGACATTAGAACAAGGTCTAAAAATGAATTCTACTTCCCAAATAAAATTATTTGTTGATTTTGCATCGAATAGAGTAAATTTTTTTGATAGAAATCAAGTTGGTTATGGTATTGGCCTTTACCAATCAAATAATAATTCTCTAATTCATATTGAATATGCTATAAATAATTTGAGTTCAGATAATAATAAAATTCACTTTAAATTTGTTTCTAAATTTTGAAAATACATCTTAATTAATAATGAACAAATTTATAATCTTTTTAGTAGTCTTTATAATTTTTATATCTATCAGTTGTAATTCAAAGAGGGAATCTCTTGGTGCTGATAATGAGATACGCGTTATTTGTTCTAAAATTGATGAAAGAATAATCAGGACTTATTTAAGTAATATATTTTCTGATACACTTTTTTGCCCTGAACCCGAACCTTACTATCATTTAAAATTTTCTACACCAGAAACTTACATCCAATTAAAAAACCATTCTAAAGTTGTTGTTGCAGCAGTAAACAGAGATAAAGGGAACCCTGGATTAAAATTAATAGAACGTATTTTACCTGAAGAAACCTTTAAAAAGACACTAAGTAAAGACCCAGTGCTTCTTTTAAAGAATGCTTATGCTAAAAATCAACTCTTTATGGTAATAAATGCTATTTCAGATACAATGTTAAATAATACAATAAAATCAAAAAAAAATGCTTTTAGAAAAGAATACAATGATTTATTTATATCTAGGCAAAAAAAATATCTGTTTGGAAAAAATCAAAAATCAAGCCTTGAAGATACAATTTTTAATGATCATAGTTGGAGAATGAATATTCCATGGGGTTGGATAAGTATAAAAAACATTAAAGACTCTAATTTTGTATGGTTAGGAAAAGAAATGCCATTTCAATGGATAGGAGTAACTTGGATAAGTGGTGATAATATATCAAAAATGGATAAATTAGAAATAGGAAGATATATGTGGGATTGGCCAAAAAAATATTACGGAAATATTCAATTTAATGATTATAAATTCAAGTTAGATGAGGCTTTATTTAATGGTTCTTCAGCGTGGAGAGGTAAAGGTGTTTGGGAGACTATTGATAAGTTAGATGCAAAAGGAGGACCTTTCTGTTCATATTTTTTTTATGATAGAGTCACAGATAGAACTTTTTACATAAATTATCTTATGCATCACCCAGGAAATGATAAGTCCATTTATATGAGGAAATTAGATCAAATAGTTAGATCTATAAATACGAAAATAAAATGAAAATTCTTATAACCGGTGCCTTCGGACAGCTTGGAAACTCTTTAAAAAATTTTCTTAGCATTAATGATGAAGTCTTTAGAACCGGATTGAATATCCCAACTGGTGGAAAAGGACTTCAGCTAAATATTGTTGACAAAATTATGCTAAAAGACATAATCTCCTCAATCTCGCCAGACGTTATCATAAACTTAGCGGCATTAACTAATGTAGATTTCTGTGAATCAAATCCAGAAATTGCTAAGGAAGTTAATACTAATGGAGTTCAAAACTTAGTTGATGTCTTTTCAGGAAAAATAATTCATTTATCTACAGATTATGTATTTGATGGGTTAAAAGGACCATATAAAGAGGAAGATCAGATAAATCCAATTTCTGTCTATGGTAAAACAAAATATGATGCTGAAAAAATAGTCTTAGACAAAAATAATAACTTAGTACTCAGAACAAATGTATTGTATGATATGTTGGGGAATAACAAGGCCAGTTTTTTAAACTGGGTGGTAAATAATTTAAAAAATAAAAACTCTATTCAAGTTGTTAATGATCAATTCAATAATCCAACGTGGACTGAATCTATAGCTGAAATTCTTGTGAATTGTTTAAATAAGGATATGAGTGGATTATATCATTGGGGAGATCAAGATTATCTAAGCAGATATGATTTTGCAATTAAGATAGCAGAATCCTATAACTTAAAAAGTGATCTGATTAAGCAAATTTCAACATCTCAGTTAAAACAAATGGCACCAAGACCTTTAAATGGAGGACTAGATCAAAGTAAATTGAAAAAATATTTAAATATCATTCCACCTTCAATTAATGACTGTTTAGATGCAATCAGAATCAAAGAGATGAAATGAAAAATTTAGTTATAACTCCTACTTACAATGAAATTAAAAACATAGAAAAATTGATAGATCTGATAATTAAAAATACTTCAAACTCTGATATATTAGTTATTGATGACAATTCACCAGATGGCACATCAATAAAGGTTAAAGAATTACAAAAAAAACATAAAAATCTATACCTCGAAAATCGTCCTGAAAAAGCAGGTTTGGGCACAGCATATATTTACGGCTTTAAATGGGCTATTAAAAATAATTATGATTCTGTTGTCCAAATGGATGCTGATTTATCTCATGACCCAAAAGAAATCTCAAATCTATTAATAGAACTTGATACAAATGATTTAGTAATTGGAAGCAGGTATGTCCAGGGAATAAGTGTAGTGAATTGGCCGATTCGAAGATTAATACTCAGCTATGGAGCAAATTTGTACTCCAGATTAATCACAGGCATGCCAATTAAAGATGGAACTGGAGGTTTTAAAGCTTGGAAAACTGATCTATTAAGGAATATAAATTTTAAAAATATTAGATCTCAAGGGTATTCTTTTCAAATCGAAATGAATTTTAAGGCTTGGGTTTTGAATGCAAAAATTACAGAGTTCCCTATAATATTTGTAGACAGAACAATTGGTGAATCAAAAATGTCAAAATCTATCATGTTAGAGGCAATTTGGGTTGTTTGGAGATTACGTTTAATCAAATTTCTTAAAGGTTCATAGACTTGATTAAAATATCATTTTGTATTGTTAATTTGAATGCTAAAGAAGTTCTTAAGGAGTGTTTGATTTCTATTAATAATTCAATGAGTGGCGAGGAGTATGAGATAATTATCACGGATAATAATTCAACAGATGGATCTCAAAAAATGATTAATTCTCTTGACAGAAATATCCATATAATTCAAAATAAGAATAATGAAGGATATACCTCCGCTATAAACAAATCAATATTAAAAAGTAAAGGGAAATACATAGTCGTTTTAAACCCTGATACAATTTTAAAATATAAATCAATAGTAACTTTAATAGAGTCTCTTAAAAAAAATAAATATATTGGAATTGTTGGTCCCAAAGTTATAAATGAAGATGGAACTTTTCAAAAGTCTTGTAGAAGAGGATTAGCAGAACCAAAAGCCGTATTCTCTTATTTTCTGGGATTATCTAGTAAATTTTCAAAAAATAAAAATTTTACGGGATATCATCTTAACCATCTTGATGAAAATGTGCCTAATGAAGTTTTTGGCGTTTCAGGTTCTTGTATGGTTATAAAAAGAGAAGTGATTAAAGATATTGGATACTTTGATGAAAGATATTTCGCATATCAAGAAGATTCAGATTACTGTTTAATGGCAATTAATAAAGGATGGAAGATATTATATAACCCAAATGTTCAGGTTCTTCACAAAGGAGGAATGGGCGGATCTAGTACTGTTCCAATGAAAGCAATTTTTGAATGGCACAGGTCTTACTTTAAATATTATTTTAAGCATTTCTCAAAAGACTATTCTTTTCTATTTAACACATTTTATTCATTAGTAATGTTAATGAAATTACTTTTTAGCCAAATTTATTTTATAATTAAATCTTAAAATGAAGCCAATAGAAAATCTAGATAATGGAATATTAATCCTATTTGCAAGTATAGTTATATCAACTATTTTATCCTGGGTAAGTTTATTCATTGCACCCAAAATAAACTTGATGGATGACCCTAGGTCTGCTGATCATAAAAAGCATAAAAATAAAATTCCGATTACGGGTGGTATAGTACTTTTCATTACTGTGTTTATTATCAGCATATTTACAGATTTATGGAATAACCCTAACATTTGGGCAATTCTTGTCTCCAGTTTAATTATCTTTTTTCTTGGCCTTTTGGATGATTATTTTCACTTGAAACCTCTTCAAAAATTATTTGGACAATTCTTTGGTGCATCTGTGTTAATTTTTTATGGTGTTCAAATAAATATATTTAATTCTCCTGAATTTCTTAATTCATCTGATACAATGATAAATAACTGGCTAAATACAGGTTTTACTTTATTTTGGGTTTTAGCCCTAGCTAATGCATTTAATTTTATAGATAGTATAGATGGAATAGTGGTTGGACTTAGTGGAGTATCAACTTTATTTTTTTTTATTATATCATTAACTACAGGGCAAGAAGAACTTTTCTTATTTTGTTCGGTTTTGCTTGGGATATGCATTGGGCTCTACTTTTTTAATTCACATCCCGCGAAGTTATTTTTAGGTGATTCAGGTGCACAAACATTGGGTTTTATCTTAGCATCAATTGCTATTATTTATAATCCTTTGAGAGGAGGACAATCCTCTACCTGGTTTGTACCAATTCTAATATTCTACATGCCACTTTTTGACCTCATTCTCGTAGTTTTATCAAGATTTAAAAGAAATAAAAAAATTTATAAAGCATCTAGAGATCATACATATCATAGGTTATCTGCAAAGGGAGTGTCTATCCACCATTCCGTGTTAATAATTCATGGTGTATCACTTGCAATGAGCATGATTGGTTATTTATGTCTAAATTTATCTACCTTAAATGCTAATTTAATATTCTTTAGTTCAATATTGATCGGAATAGTGGCATTTATCAAACTTGATAAAAATTATTTTTAATTATGATTCAAAAATATTATTTAGAATTTGAAAAACCAATTAAATCTCTTGATGAAGAGATCTTGGAGCTTGAAAGTAACCAAACTCCAGACCAAAAAATTTTAACAAAGCAATATAATAAAAGATCTGATTTAATAAAAAAAATATACTCAAAACTGAGCAGGTGGGAGAGAGTTCAATTAGCAAGACACCCAAATCGTCCATATTCAAAAGATTATATTGAATTTTTTTCACCAGATTTTATTGAATTACATGGAGACAGATATTTTAGAGATGATCCAGCTGTAATTACTGGTATAGGACACTTCAAAAATTTTAGAGTTGCATGGATTGGTCAACAAAAAGGCAGAAATACAAAAGAAAATTTATATCGAAATTTTGGGATGATGAGACCTGAAGGATATAGAAAAGCAATAAGAGTGATGAAGATGGCTGAAAAGTTTAATATACCGATAATCTCTCTTTTAGATACAATTGGTGCTTATCCTGGAATTGGTGCAGAAGAGAGAGGGCAGGGTGAAGCAATTGCTAAAAATTTAGTTACAATGTCAGGAATACAAGTACCAATAATATCAGTTGTGATAGGTGAAGGAGCAAGTGGAGGAGCATTAGGGATTGGTGTATGCGATAGAATGTTAATGATGGAAAATACATGGTATTCGGTAATTAGTCCTGAAGGGTGTGCTTCGATACTTTTCCGAGATGCTAAAAGAGCTGAAGATGCAGCAGATGCATTAAAGCCAACACCAAAAGATTTGTTAGAGATTGGTATATGTGATAGGATTGTTGAAGAACCCAATGGAGGAGCACACCGTGATTTCGAAGCATCATGTAATTCATTGAAAAATGTTTTATTAGATGAGCTAGAAAATCTATCTTCAATCGATGAAAATGACTTTCTTCAAAATAGAATAGACAAATATGATAAACTGGGTTTCTTCGAAGACAAATCTTAGTGCATCATAAATTCCACACAAAAGTTTATTATAAAGATGTAGATAAGATGGGTGTTGTCTACTACTCTCGATATTTCGAATATTTTGAACAAGGGAGAACTGAACTTTTAAATTCGGTAGGTTTAAATGTCTCAGAAATAGAAGATCAAGGCATATTTTTACCAGTTGTCCTAGCTCATTGTGAATATAATAAGAGTGCTAGATTTGAAGATAAGATCATAATAACATCTAAAATCAATGAACTTCCAAAATCTAGAATGAAAATTAATTATTTAATTACAAAATATGATCCTAGTAAAAAAATTGCTTCTGGTTGGACCGAGCATGCATTTATGAAAGAAAATGGTAAACCAACAAGAGCACCAAAATTAATTCTTAACTCAATTAAACAGAGTCTGAAATCTTAAAGTTTAAATTTTTATTATTCTCTTTTATTTTCGCTCTGTTAGGTTGTGAGTCAAAAATATCTTATCCATGGATTCCTGATACAGACTTAGACCAAGTTTTTGAAATAGCTGGTGAAAAGTTGGTCTTAATTGATTTTGAGACTGAATGGTGAACATGGTGTGATCGACTGGATGTTGATACTTTCGATGATGATAAAATTAAAAAATTTGCCAGTGATTATTTATTAAGCATAAAAATTGATGCTGAAAAGGGAAGCGGTCCTGAAATTGCAAAACATTTTAATATTCGAGGCTACCCAACTATAGTTATTGCAAATAGTAAAGGGTATGAAGTTGACAGAATCGTTGGTTACTTAAGCCCTGATAGTTTTTTAAAAGAGCTTCTTCGAATTAAAAAAGGAAAGAATACAATATCTTCTTTATTAACTAAATTTCAATCAAATCCAAATAATTTTAATACTATCTTTAATTTAGCAAAAAAATATGAAGAAAAAGGGGATTTTGCCTCCGCAAACAGAATGATTGAAGCAATTTTAGCAGCAAATATAGATTCTTCAGGGATTGCTTCTTTTTTTTCAATTTTATATGAAGCACGAGAAAAAGAAGATCCTGAAAGTCTTTTAAGATATATAGAAAATAATCCAGAGAGTGAAAATTTAAAAAGAGCACTTTCTGAGGCTATGTTTTATATTCGTAAAAAAGGAGACAATAAAAAGCTCGAATCTGAACTTTTTTTAAAATTAATTAATCTAGATAATAAACTCTCTTTAAATATGATTAACAGTTTTTCTTGGAGAATGAGCGAGTTAGAGCTAAATCTTGAAATCGCATTAGAAAAGATTAATTACGCAATCGAAAATGTTGAGGATATTGAGCAAAAACACATGTTTATTGACACTAAGGCTGAACTATTTTATAAAATGAAGAGGTTTGAATCTGCATTGAAAGAAATAAAAAAATGCATTAAGTATGATCCTGACAATCTACATTATAATAAACAGCTGAAAAAAATAAATAAACATTTTTAACTCAAAAAACTAATCTATGTATCAATTGTAATTTTTATTGAGAATTAAGATTGCCAGCAAACTCAAAGATCCTCCAAGTATAGTAAAATGATTAATTGATTCTCCTAATAAAATAATGGAAAATAATACAGCCGTTACAGGTACCATCAAGATATAAGAGCTTGCTTTTTTTGGTCCTAAAACAGAAGTAGCTTTAAAATAAACACTTTGTCCAAATGCCATAGCGCCAATTGATATTGTAATTAAATTCACCCAAAATATCCAATCATAATTAAAAACTATAAAAATATTTTTATTTGGTAGAAGTAAAAATGAAATGAAAAAGCCAAATAAAAAACTCCAGAAGGTATATGTCATGTAGCTTATATATCTTATAGCGTAGGATGTATTTATTGTTACACATACCCATGAAAAAGATGCACCTAAAAAATATATATTTCCTGTTTTTATAATTGAACGCAGATCAATGTTCCATATTTGTATTATGAAAGAACTTCCAATAACACCTAGTGTCAATGCAATCCAATCTTTTTTGGGTATTTTTTTCTTAAATATTAATCCTAAAAATAGTGTAGTCAGTATAGGGTTTAATGTTGTAACTAAAACACCTCCAGTAGAAGCGAGGCCATATTTTGTTCCAGCAAAATAAAGTATATTATATAAGGTGATAAAAAAAGCATTAATAATAATTCTCGGAATACTTATTAACGGAAATAATATTGATTCTCTTGAATAAAGTAGAATTGGGAAAAAAAATAATGTAGCAAAAAAAAATCTCCATAAAATTATAATTTCAACATTATTATAATTTCCAAGTATTTTCCCGTTAGTCCATGATAGTCCCCAAGTCATCATGGCAAAGACAAGTAGTATTTGAAATTTTAAATCTACTTTTTCTTTTAAAGGCATAAACTACATTCTGAAAACTGGGGCCTTATATTCAGAGTTTGTGTTTTTTGTAGCTTCTAATGCATGTTTTAATACTCTTCTAGTATCAAGGGGATCTATGATGCCATCATCCCACAGCCTTGAGCTAGCGTAATAAGGACTTCCTTCTTTTTCATATTTTTCTTCAATAGGTCTTTTTAATTCTAAAATTTCTTCATCTGAAATTTCTTTATTGATATTAGCTAGTTGATCTTTTTTTACTGATGCCATTACATTTGCCGCTTGTAAACCACCCATTACAGAAATCCTAGCATTTGGCCACATCCATAAAAACCTAGGTTGAAATGCTCTACCACACATTGCATAATTCCCTGCACCAAAGCTCCCTCCAATAATTACTGTAAACTTAGGAACACTTGCAGTAGCAACAGCTTGAACCATTTTAGCGCCATCTTTGGCTATTCCACCAGCTTCTGCATTTTTACCAACCATGAATCCGGTAATATTTTGAAGAAATAACAAAGGTATTTTCCTTTGATTACATATTTCGATAAAATGAGCCCCTTTAAGTGCTGTTTGACTTATTAAAACTCCATTGTTTGCAACAATTCCAATTGAATTACCACCAATTTTTGCAAAACCAGTGACTAATGTTTTTCCATAATTCATTTTAAATTCTTCAAAATTTGAATCATCGACTATTCGAGCAATAATTTCATGTACATCAAAAGGCTTCTGGAAGCTTTTTGATAATATTCCATATATTTCTTCGACCTTTAATCGTGGCTCTGAATACTTATTTTCAACTCTTTTTTCAGCAGGTAAATGATTAATAATGCCACGTAATATTCCTAAGGCGTCAATATCATTTTTTGCGAAATGATCTGCAACCCCACTAATCCTAGTATGGAGTGTTGCTCCTCCTAATTCTTCAGCACTAGAAACTTCACCAATAGCGGCTTTTACAAGTGGTGGTCCACCTAAAAATATTGTACCTGTTTTATCAACTATAATAGCTTCGTCACTCATTGCGGGTACATATGCACCTCCAGCAGTGCAAGAGCCCATAACAGCAGAAAGTTGAGGTATTCCATTAGCACTCATTTTGGCCTGATTAAAAAATATTCTTCCAAAATGGTTTTTGTCTGGAAAAACTTTATCTTGTTTAGGTAAAAATGCACCTCCACTATCGACTAAATAAATACATGGAAGTTTGTTTTCAAAAGCAATCTCCTGTGCTCTTAAATGTTTTTTTACTGTAATTGGGTAATATGTTCCTCCTTTTACAGTTGCATCATTTGCAACTACAACACAGCTTCTTCCATGAACATAAATGATACCAGTGATTATACCTCCTGCAGGAACAGAATCCTCATATAGTTCAAAACCCGCAAGCGGGGAAAATTCCAAAAAACTTGTATCTTTATCTTTGAGCAAATTAATTCGATCACGAGCGGTGATCTTTCCCCGTTTGGTATGTTTTTCAACATATTTTGAAGGCCCCATCTTTTCAATTTTTTCTAGAATTTTAAATAATTTATTTGATAGGTTTTTATTATGATTATAATTAATGATATAATCTTCAGATGATGTAATGACTTTAGTTTTAATATTTGGCATATTTCTCGTCTAAAAATTTGTCGTAATTACAATAAAAAATCTATTAGCTTTTTATGGTACCTAAAGAATTAAAAATAAAATTTTCTGTTATCAACTATATCAGCATTATTTCTTAAATCATCAAGCCAATTTTGAAAATAATGATTTTGTTTCCTATTGAATATTGAACTTCGAATCAGTTCTTTTTGTACTGTGTATTCTGTAGAGTCGAAATCTGATAAATCTTTTATTTGAATTATTGCATAACCCCTATTTGTTTCTAGAGGTCCCAATATCTTGCCTATTTCTGAACTGAGTAGTGCTCCAGTAATTTTACTATTTTTACCTATTGATGTGAAGCTTTGAGAAAGTGTTTTTATATCCTCTTTTATTATTTCAATTCCATCCTCAGGAGTAAGCATTTTTTCTAAAGTAAGATTAGTCCCTGTTAAATCAATTAATAAATCATTAGCTTTATCTAAAGTAAGAGAATTAAGCTTTTCTTTTTTAAGGTTGTTTTTAACTTCTTCTTTTACTTGTTCAAATGATTTAAATCCTGGCGCTGTTATAGATTTGAGTTGACAAATAAGATAATAATCATCATTTTCCAATATATCAGATATGTCACCTTTCTCATTTCTAAATGCGAACGTTATTGCAGATCGGATTCCACCAACTCCTGGAATTGAATAATCTTCGGATTCGATATTAAGATGTTCTTTTTCTTGAAGATTATGCTCTCTTAATGCATTCTCAAATCCATTATCTTGCGCATCATAGCTAAAAAGCGTTGCATCTCTTTTTAAGTTCGAAAGGGATGTAGAACTAACTTCAGTTTTTAAAAGAATATGAGAGGCTAAAACTTCTTTTTCGCCATCTTTATTTGTTCTCACATCTCGAACTTGAATTATATGCAAACCAAAATTCGATTCAACTGGTTCTATGATTTGATTCTTTTTTGATGCAAATGCGGCTTCTTCAAATTGTTTGACCATTTGACCTTTTTTGAACCAACCTAGGTCTCCGCCTTTTATGCCTTGGTTACCTGGATCCATGGAATATTCATTTGCAAGAGAAGAGAAGCTCTCTCCTGATTTTGCTCGTGCATACAAGTCTGTGGCAAGTTTTTTTGTATCAGAAGAATCTTGTTTCGATGGTTTCTTTTTCCATGAAACATATACTATTGACCTAAGCTCCTCGTGTTGAAAATTGTCTTTTTCCACTTTATATCTAACTTCTATTTCTTTTTCAGAAGGCTCAAGACTTTGCTGGGAAGCTTTTGTTGGTGTAACGTGTGCAGCGCTGATTGTATACTTTATATTTCGTTTAATAAATTCATTTTTAATATCTGTTTCGGATATAACAATACTTTCATCTACTATTTTCTGTAGTTTGAAATTTGGAATATATGTTTCTTTCATAAATGATTCAATTGGCGCCCATTCATCTCCTTGAGGATTATTTAATGCTTGTCTATATTTATTTAGGTCAAATTTATTATCTGTCTGGAAATTTGGATTCTGTTGAAGGAAGGGAGGTGGGTTATTTTTTAAATGAAAGATTACTTCTTCATTTGAAGCTGAAATTCCTAGTCGTTCTACCTCTTGGGTTACAAGAATATCTTGAATTAAATTATCCCATGCAGTACTTCGTGCTCGCTGTAATATAAGATCATTAATTGGTCTTCCAGATGCTCGAGCATTTTCAACTTGCTGGTTAACTAAATTATTAAATCTATCAGGAGAAACGTTCACATTGTTAATTTGTGCAATAGTGGTTTGAGGATTTACTCTTCCAACCAGTTGATCTAGAATATTTGCTCCCCCAACAAGCCCTCCAATTGTCATGCTTAATAAGAACATCGCTAAAAGCGCCCAGAGAACAACATGCATCCTTTCTCTCATAGAAGTCATTAATGCCATAAAATAGCCTTTATATTTAAGTTTATTGTTAAATGTTTTTAATTATTGAAATACAGACTATAAATCTATAACATGGTAATTAATGAAACAATGAGCAAGAATAATTTAAAATTCTACCAAATATGATTTATTTAAATAATTACCTAATTTTAATTATAAATAATTTAATGTTAAATATTTTTATAAGATGAAATTTAAAAGTTTAGAAAAAAAAATTCTAGGATGTCGTAAATGTAGTAGGCTTGTTAATTTCAGAGAAAAAATAGCTTCTGAAAAAAGAAAGTCTTATATGGACTGGGATTATTGGGGTAAGCCGGTTTCTGGATATGGTGATATTGATGAACGAATGATGATTCTAGGCTTGGCACCAGCAGCTCATGGAGCTAATCGGACAGGGCGAGTGTTTACTGGAGATAAATCTGCAGATTTTTTATTCAAATGCTTACATCATGTTGGACTGGCAAATCAACCAAACTCTGACCATAGACAAGATGGACTTAAACTTAAGGGGTATATGACTGTTGCTGTGAAATGCGTTCCACCTGCAGATAAGCCTGCAGCTGAAGAGAAGATAAATTGTGAATCTTTTCTTGCACAGGAATTTGAAATTATGTCGAATCTAAAGGTCGTCGTTGGCCTAGGAAAAATTGGATTTGATTCATGTCTTAAATTCATAAGAAAAACTCATCCAATTAAAATGAAAGATTTTAAATTTGGTCATGGTGTTAGATATGAGCTTCCTAATGGCTTAATCTTATTTGGTTCTTTTCATCCTAGTCCTAGAAATGTGAATACGAGAAAATTAACTTTTAAGATGATGGTTCAGTTTTTTGAAACGTTAAAGAAAGATATTTCATAATGAGGTTCCTTATTCTAAATCTAGTTTTTTTATCTTCATTGTTTGGAGTATGGTTAACTCAAGAGCAAGCTATTTTGAGTTCTCCCTTTAAGACAGCATCTTTAGGATGGAAAATTAATTTTCCGTTAGACGACTCATTCATAATTAGGGGGTCAGGCGATAAATGGAGGTCTTGGTTCAAAGTTGATTTACTGAATGATGACACAACTCTATTTCTTGGTGATTCTGCTTTTAATTATAATGGTGACGATCTACATGTGAGTGATTTAATTTTTTCTCAAAATGCTGATAAAATATTAATAAAAACAGATTCAAAGCAGATTTGGAGACATTCAACTGAGGGAACGTATTATGTATATGATAGATTATTAAACCACTTGCTACCTCTTACAGAAGATAATTATAATTTAAGAAATGTAAAGTTTTCTCCAGATGGGTTGAACATAGCTTTTGTAAAGAGTGATAATAATATTTATGTTTTTAATCTTCAATCAAAAAGACTGAAAAAGTTAACAACAAGTGGATCAGAAACAATTACAAACGGTCATTTTGGATGGTTGTATGAAGAAGAGTTGACTGGTTTTGATGGCTATAGATGGTCGCCTGATGGTGAAAGCATAGCATACTGGGAAGAGGATGAATCGAAGGTCCCAGAGCATTCACTCATAAATGATTCAGGTCTATATCCAAAAATTACAAAAATTAGATATCCCAAAGTTGGGCAAAATAATCCATCTCTGCGCATAGGAGTTATAAGGGTGAAAGGGGCTGGGAAAAAATGGATTTCAGAAGGTCAAACTAACGATGATTATTTGCCATGGATGGAGTGGGTGAATAATGATAGGTTAGGATTTACTAAAATGGGTAGAAGGCAAAAGCAATGGGATCTATTTATAGCAAATAAATCGAATGGTAGTTCTAATAAAATAATATCAGAATTAGATCCTGATGGCTGGGTTGATAATCACGGGGAAATATACTTTTTAAAAGATGGAAAGATATTATGGATATCCGAAGACTCAAGATTTAAACATATTTGGATTTCGAAGCACTCAGGATCTAAAAAATGGGCTTTGACTGAGGGAAGTTGGGAAGTTTCAAAAATTGTTCATATTGACGAGAAAGAAAGTTTAATCTATTTTATGGCAAATAAGGAATCTGTATTTGAGCAAAATTTATATTCTATAAGATTAGATGGTACTGAATTAAAGCTCTTAACAGAGGAAGCTGGTGTTCACAATATTGAGATCACAACTAGTGGGAAATATTTTATTGATTCTTTCTCAAGTTCAACAAAGCCGATGAAGATTACACTAAGAGAACTGAAAACTGGTGACATTATAAGAGTTCTAAAAGAGACAGAGATTGATCAATTCATAGAATATGAATGGTCATATCCTAATATTATTAATTTTCCAAGCATAGATAATAGTGTTACTTTAGATGCAAGCATTATTCTCCCACCTAATTTTTCAAAAAGTAATAAATATCCTGTTATCATACATGGTTATGGTATGCCTGGAACACAGATAGTTTGGAATAAGTGGGGAAAAACTTTTGACCAATTCCTTGCACAGCAGGGTTATATAGTTTTTTCAATGGATACAAGAGGAATGAGTGGCCGTGGAGAGGATTTTAAAAACTTTAGTTATGGAGATATGGCAAAATACTTAGCAAAAGATCAATTAGCAGGAATAAAATATCTTGAAAGTAAAAAATATGTTGATAAAAGTCGTATCGGTGCCTGGGGTTGGAGTGGTGGTGGCTATTTTACATGTTTAATGTTAACAAAGAATGGAGATTATTTTAAAGCGGGCGTTGCAATCGCTCCATGCACTGATTTTAGGCTTTACGATACAGCTTATACTGAGAGATCAATGGGGTTACTTTCTGAAAATAAAAAAGGATATGATTCGACAAGTACTCTTAATTGGATAAATAAGATGAAAGGAAAGTTATTAATGATGCATGGTTCTGAAGATGATAATGTTCATTCGCAACATACAACTCAATTTGTAAATAAAGCTCTAAGAGCAAATAAAAATGTAGTTTGGCATCAATATCCTGGCAGAAATCATGGTATCTATGGAGGTGGAGCAAGAAAAGATCTTTACGATAAGATGATCCAGTTTTTTAGAGAAAATCTGTAAAGTCAATGATTACACGTTTTAAGAGATTTTGTGCTCCAGTTTACATGTTTCTATTTTAATTCATTTAAACTGAAAATTTTGTTATGTTTACGGTGTATAATTAAAAAAAAATAATAGTGTTTATAAATATGAAAAATTCAGTTGTCATTTCTTTCTTTTTTCTTTTAACAGGTTTGAGTGGTCAAAGCTATAAAAATGTTGAAGCTTACCAAGATGGTCTAAGCATTACAGTAAAATATGACATGTCAGGAGAACTATTCAGAGGTGATCAAGTTGCTCTTACATTTTCAATTGATGGAGGAAAATCATATTCATTTATTAAAGATGCAGAAGGTGATCTAGGGGCTAAAGTTTTGCCCGGTAAAAACAATGAAATTAATTGGTTATTAATCGATAAAGACTTTATTGTAGGTAAAATTTTAAATTTTAGGATTGTAACAATCCCAGAGGGCATGGCGTATGTTGATGGCGGTCAATATACTCGTATCAACGTAAATGCTAAGAAAAATGAAAAGTCTGAACATATCGTTGCTCTTGGTAGCTATTTAATTGATAAGACTGAAGTAACCCAAAGAGAATATCGACATGTAATGGGTAAGTTTGCATCTGATTATTCAGGATGTATGGAATGTCCTGTTGAAAACGTATCTTGGTATGATGCAATGGACTATGCTAAGAAAATAGGTAAAAGACTTCCGACTGAAGCTGAATGGGAATTTGCGGCTAGAGGTGGTAAGAATTACAACAATTCTAATTCTTATTCAGGTTCAAATAAGATTAATGATGTTGCATGGTTTTTAGCCAATACTGATAGTAAGCAGCCAGTGGGGAAAAAGAAACCAAATGAACTTGGTATTTATGACATGAGTGGTAATGTATGGGAATGGTGTTCTGATTGGTATCATGACGACTACTTTCAAATTGCTAGCAAAAACAACCCCCAAGGACCAGATTATGGAACTGAAAGAGTTGTTCGAGGAGGCTCTTGGTTTAGTAATGATGTTTTTTGTGATGTCACGAGACGTTATAAACTAAAACCAGATTATAGAGATACAAATTTTGGATTTCGATGTGTTAAAGATTTATAAAATAAACGGATAGATATACTATGTATTATGCAAAAAAAATTATTCCAATATTGATTCTAACTATTTTTTATAGTTGTAGCTCATCAAAACCAAAAACTACGGTGCAAGTATCGAGTAAAAGTAAAAAGAAAAATATAAGTTCTTCTAAAATAAAAAAAACTATATCTTCCCCATCTCAAAAAGCTGATACCCAAAAAAAAGATGAACTGAAAAATTGGCAAAAAGTTGATTTTGATAAATTGGAATCAGACTACTTTTCTAAATCGACTGGTCAAAAAGATACAAAAAAAATTAAAATAGAAAATGGTCAAAATAAGTTGAAAAATATGGAGGCTGTTTCAGAAAATGTGATAATTGAAACAAACTTAGAAAATTTTCAAAAATTAAATACTAACCGCAAAAATGGGTATAGTAATTCATTACGTGTCAAAACAGTTTATGAAATTGCTACAGAAACACAGCCAAACCTTTTTCTTCCTCATGATGAATTTGAAACTGCTAGAGAGTATAAAGCAAGAGTAACTGAGCAAGTTAAGTTGATGAAAGAAATTGTCCAAATGACATCACAAAAAATGGATATTAGAAATGCACAAAGAATTAAAATTGCTAAAGAAAAAGAACTTAAAAAGGTTTCTTTAATTCAATCTTTAATGGCAGAATCTTCATCAAACCTTGAATTCTCTCCTAATGATATTGGAAGATATAACCCGGAAAAAGAGACTTTTCCAGTAGTTTTACATGATGTCCAGTACCAAATATCTGTACCTAGAGAAGAAGCAAGAACATTTAAAGAGAACTTTGATTCCATAAAAATTAAAGGAATAAAACAGCTAAAGCCTAAATACGATATATCCATTACTGCAAAAAAAGCTCATATAAGAAGTCGTCCCAATGGGTCTATAATTGGAATAGCTAGTGGCGGTGATATTTTTGAACACGTTCAAGATGAAGACGAATGGCACAAGATTAACTATAAAGGACAATTTGGATTTACTCATCAAAATAACGCTGATTTAAAGTTAGTTGATATTGCAAATGAATATGAATACCTTGACCTCGTGGCAATACATCCCACTACAGGTTCACTCTTCGCAATGATATCAGTTGATGAACTTGTCAAAGCTCCTCTAAACTTAGCCTCCAGAAAAATATCTGAATCAGGTTTGGTTGATGGACCTAAGTAAATTTTAAAGTTATGGGGCTGTAGCTCAGTTGGGAGAGCGCTTCAATGGCATTGAAGAGGTCATCGGTTCGATCCCGTTCAGCTCCACTTTAAATTATAGACTAGATAACTTTTGATTATTATTAATTATATTAGATACTTCATCTATTTCTTTGTTTTATTATATTCACCTTCTATTTGCAATGATGTTTCTGGAAAACATTTTGTAAATCATCTAGTGGAGAAGGAAGGTTTTTTTTTCTTGCCGTATGAAAATAAAAAGGTCTATGGGGAATTGTTCAAATATTTTATTGTTAAAAATCAAGTTCGTAAAAATGAATATGTTGGGATGATGACAATGAATGGAAAGGTTGGGATTTGGACTCGCAGATGGGGTAACGGTTTTAAAAAATCGTCTGGGGAGTACATTAATTTTAAAAAAGAAGGTTTATGGAAAGACTGGAATAAAAAAGGTAAGCAGATTTATCAAACATTCTATGAAAATGGAAAAGTCATCTACTTACTAAATTGTTTAACAGAAAAATGTTTATGAGGAAAGCATTATTTTTTTTTACTCTAATATTTATTAATCCAATATTTAGTCCTATTTAAATAATAATCAGGTCCTCTTGGTTCATAATCATCATAGGTGAAGTTTTTATGTTTTTTAGAAATTGCTGGCTCAATTTGTGTTCCTTCATGCCACTCATTAAAAGAAGTAATGCTTAAGATCTCAGGTTGGGTCTGAAGTGCACTTTTGAACATATTATCATAATATATTCCTTCCTCTCTTCTTTTTAAATTTACTTTGTTCCAAGGCCTCACTCTTTCGTCATTATAGCCTGGCCCAATTGAAGGTATAAAGATTTTATTATTCTTTTTTGCCCATTCTGAAAGAGAATTCCAGTTCACAGTCGAAGAACCATATGTAAAACCATCACTTGCAAAGTAAGTATAAAAACCATCAAAGCCACTGTTTTTAAAGAATAAACTATCTTTCTCTTCGACCCATAGACCTATAAAATTTGAATCATATTTAGAATTTCTTATTGATTTTCCACCTTGAGGATGAAGTACTTCAAACCAATCTTCAGAGGGTATTAAATAAGAGTCATAAACATAAAATAAGGGTTTGTTTTTATATCTATAGAAAGCATTATGATCTCCATATGTGTCAATTAAATATTTAACCATTTTAATTGTAGTAATAGCTGTTCTTTTTGGTACAGGTTCAATATGAAAGTTAATTTTAAGATTATATTTATCAGCTAAGTTCATTATTAATTTTACATTTAAATCTTCAAAAGATTCGACACCCCACCATGAGACAGATATTGTACCTACTCCAGATTGAAGAATCATTTTCATGTGATTTTCAATAATAGTACTATCATTACTGCTATACGTTCCAAGCTTTGGATAAAAATTAGCACCAATATTTTCTTTCCCGTCATAGGGAGGGAGATTATCCCAAGTCTTATCGCTCCAATGTGGTAATACATCGTGATTCCAGTGTCTATAAATTTTATCAACTTGAGGGTTTCCATACCAGTTGTAATAAAAAATATGAGCATTATAATTATTAAGATTTTTACTAAAAGTCAAAATACTACCTCCAACAAAATAGAACAACACGCATAATAAAAACAGAAGGCTTATTAATGCGATTTGAATACTTTTTATATTAAATTTTATCATGATATAAATTATATAATTATATAATTGAGTTATTAACTTTTTTTAAAATTTAATTACACTAAAGTAATCTAGACTATATACTCTTTTGAAAAATTCTATAGATCGGCCATTTGTATTTCCAAGAACTGGAAAAGTTGTAAAAAATAGAAGTGTACTCGCTGCAATGACTAACAAACAAAGCCACTCTAATGGAACTATTTCATCAACAGAATTAAAATGGTTGGTAAGAAGGGCTAAAGGAGGCTTTGGCATAATTACAACTGCGGCTACTCATGTTTCAAAAGATGGACAAGGATGGGATGGTGAAATTGGTCTTTTCAGTGATGATCATATCGAAAAGTTGAAAAATCTTACTTCTCAAATCAGAAAATATGATAGCCTTAGTATTGCTCAATTATTTCACGGTGGTCAACGCGCTCCTCAAAAAATAACTGGAAAAAAGCCAATATCTGCAAGTATAAATAAAACAAAATATTCTTCAGACGGTGAAACTAACTCTGCAAATAAACAAGAAATAAAAAAAATCATAAAAGATTTTACCCATGCAGCCCTAAGAGCATCTAAATCAGGATTTGATGGTGTTGAATTACACTGTGCTCATGGATATCTGTTAGCACAATTTTTAGGTTTCAAAACAAATAGAAGGTCCGATGAATACGGAGGTTCAATAATAGAAAGGTCAAAAATTATTTTTGAAATTTATAATTCAATTAAAAAAATTGTACCTGAATCTTTTATCGTTGGAATTCGTATTTCACCAGAAATAAGTGATATGGGTATCGATTTAAGAGATATGATATCATTAGTTAATCACCTTCTGAAATTAGACTTAGACTTTATTCATATTTCATGTTGGGATATAAATGCAAGATCTAAAAAATATAAAGATAGTGATTTAACTCTTACCGAATGGTTTACAAGATCAGTTAAGAACCTTCCACCTATCATTAGTACGGGTAATATTTGGACAATAAATGATATCAATAAAATTTTAAATCAAGGAGCTTCACTTTATGGAGTAGGCAGGGCAGCAATACCTTACCCTGATTTTCCGAAATTAGTTCAAGAGGAAAGTTTTAATCCATCACAAGGTCCGTTTACATATAAAGAGTTAAGAAATGTAGACGTTGGTGATGTTTTTATAGATTACCTTAGAGCTTGGAAAGGTTTTATTACTGATGAATCTTAATTTAGGTGATATTTATGCGATTCTGACAGCTTTTTGCTGGTCTTTTGCGGTTATTTTATTTGATATTTCATCTAAAAAATTAAATAGTCTTCAAATGAGTTTTATAAAAAACTTTATTGGAGTTTTAGGATTTATTTTAACAGTCATTATTTTAAATCTTCCATCTCCTGATTTTTCAAAAAAAGAGATTATATCATTGCTTTTTAGCGGTTTTATAGGTGTCGCTATCGCAGATTTACTCTTCTTAAGCTCTCTGACAAAACTTGGGTCTGGTTTTTCTGCTATTGTTGCTACAATTTACTCTCCAATAATTTTTTTATTTTCATTTTTAATGTTTGGTGAAAGTATTTCTATGGAAACCTATTTTGGTGGTATTCTGGTGATCTGCGGTATTGGTATATCTACTTTTAGAATTCCGATCATAAGAGATAAAAGAATTATCATAGTTGGAGTTCTTTTTGGAATATTAGCTCAAGTATTAACAGCATATTCAGTGCTCCTTGTTAAGCCAATCATGAAAGAAAACTCGATAGTGTATATAGCATTATATCGATTTAGTATTGGTCTTTTTTGTACTGTTCTATTTCTTTTTTTTAAGACAAGCTTGGTTGATGTTTTTAAAACTTTAAATCGAGGCCTTAATACATATACTATAATATTAGGATCTTTTCTGGGGACATACCTTTCTGTGATCTTTTGGCTAGCAGGATTTAAATATACAATTTCAGGAAGAGCAGCTATTTATAATCAACTATCAACAATTTTTATAATTTTATTGGCTTTTTTTATTTTAAAAGAACCTATGTCAAAGAAAAAATGGGTTGGTGTACTTTTATCTATTTCAGGTGCTTTAATAGTGAGTTTTAATTAAAATTATTACAAATTTAGTACTCTTTTTGGATTAGATTACTTTCAGAATTAAGTGGACTTTTATTGACTGTTTTAATTGGAATTATAGTAATTGAAGGTATATTTAAACTCTAATTTAAATAAAAAAAAATCAACTAAGAAAAATATTAAAATTTAAATGCTAAAATATCTACAATATTATATTTCTTCGGTAACTTTTTTAGTTGGATTATACTTTATAAATAATGGACAATATTATCCAACAGTATTCTTAATTGCTTTTTCACTTTTTATTATTTTGGGTGATCATTTTCTAGCAAAGGATAAATCTATTTATACTTTTGAATATCCTTTTTTTCTAAACCTTCCAATTTATTTAAATACTATTTTTTTATTTTTTTTCACCTTTAATGTTGTTTGGATTTTCAGTAATAATCAAATTATTTGGTTTTCTGATTTTTTAGATAGCATCTTAATGTCTGATGTGATCTACAGGAAAAGCACTCTAAATACATTAGATAAAGCTTCTCTAATAATGATTTTAAGCCTGTTCATAGGTATAATGGGAACAGTCCCAGGCCACGAACTTATTCATCGAAAGAAAAATAAATTTGATCAATTTATTGGAAAATTACTTTTATCATTATCTTGGGATTGTACTTTTGCGATTGAGCATGTTCATGGACATCATAAAAATGTTGGTTATGAAAATGATCCTGCCACAGCAAAAAGAAATCAAAGTGTTTACAGATTTGTTTTAAATGCTATAATAAAAGAGCATAGTGATGCGTGGAATATTGAGTTGAAAGAATTAAAGAGAAGAGATTTAGGTGTATTAACTTTTAAAAATAATATGATTATGGGGTACATTAGAAGTCTTTCCTTAACTATTATTATTTATGTTTTTGGAGGATTATTTAGCTTAACCTGTTTTATAATGTGTTCTTTTATTGCAAAGGCTTTTTTAGAGGTTATAAACTTTACAGAGCATTATGGTTTAGTTCGTGAAAAGGGTAAGCCTGTAGAAAAAAGACATTCATGGAATTCAAATAGTAAAGTCAGTAGTCTATATTTATATAATGTCACAAGGCACTCATCCCACCATGAAAAAGTATCTCTTAAATATTGGGAACTTGATCCTTATTCAAACAAAGCACCAATGTTACCATTTGGATATCTATCAATGTTATACCTTGCAATTTTTTTACCAAAATTATATCATAAAACTATGCGCAATCAGCTGAAATATTGGGATGATAATTTTGCAACTATTGAAGAACAGAAAATTATTAAGGTCCAACTAAATAAAAATATATATTAAAATCTTGATAGCAATATTAAAAACATAGAAATGCAAACACTAACGACAAGCAAAAAATTACGTTTAGCTACATTGTGCATTTTATATTTTGCCCAAGGATTTCCATGGGGATTTATGCTTACAGCACTTATTTCTTTTTTAGCCTCCAAAGGTTTAACAATGGTAGAATCAGGTCAATTAGCGGCAATGGCATATCTACCATGGACATTTAAATTATTCTGGGGTCCATTAATTGATTCATTTAGTTTTCGCGAAATGGGGAGGAGGAGACCCTGGATACTTTTTGCTCAATTAGGTATGCTTCTTACATTGTTGATGATGTGTCTAATTGGAGATTTACTTAATAATTTATATTTATTAGGTTGGATGTTTTTCTTACATAATTGCTTTGCCTCTCTTCAGGATGTTAGTACGGATGCTCTTGCTGTTGATATTTTAAAACCTGAAGAACAGGGCACTTTTAATGGTAGTATGTGGGGTGCTAAAGTAATCGGTACTGGTTTTGGGGCTGTTGTGATGGGAACAGTTTTATCCCATTATGGTTTGATATTTACAATTCTTTCTCAAGCTTTTATAATGGGATTAATTATACTTTTCCCTTTGCTTATCAAGGAAAGAGAGAGCGAAAAAAGGTTTCCATGGAGTGGTAATCAAGTTAAACTTGAAAAAAAACCTAACGTTAAAAATCCATTAATCATCTTCAAGGATTTAATTAGAGCTTTTTCAATGAGGCCAGCTTTTTTTGCTGGTGTATTTATTCTCCTTTCAGCGATAAATCAAGGTGTAAATAGTGCAATTCTTCCTGTCTTCTATAATAATACCTTAAGCTGGGAGCCAGCTACATATTCTCAAATATCTGGTGGTCCTGGAGCCTTTTTAGAGTTTTTAGGTGCTATATTGGGTGGTTTTTTAGCAGATAAATATGGTAGGAGAAAAATTTTCTTTATGGGGTGGGGTAGTTTCTCAATTTTATCTGGTTTGTTCGGACTTTCAATATTAGGTTTTGAACAAATTCCATATTGGATTCAACTTTCGTACTTAATTATCTATCCCGCTTTTATTGCGATCGGGACTGTTGCGATGTTCTCATTAGCGATGGCTTTATCTTGGTCAAAAGCTTCAGCAACAATGTTTACATCCTATATGGCTATTTCAAACCTATCTGTAGTTTTAGGAACTAAATTAATTGGTCCATTAACAAAATATTTCACAACGGGTAATATTTATATATTAATGATGTTTCTTTGCCTTTTACCAGTTTTCTTACTAAAGCATATGAACCCTGAATCAATTATAAAATTGAAAAAAAATAACTAAAATTGAAAATGGAAAAATAATGAATTTCTTACTGTTTTCAATTATCAACAATGTCTTCAACTTATTACAATTATTGATAATGATAAGAGTAGTATTAAGTTGGATAGATCATGATCCTTATAATCAGTTTATTAAATTCCTTTATACTATTACGGATATAATTCTTGAACCAATAAGAGAGTTAATTCCATTACAGACTTTAGGATTTGATTTTACACCAATGGTAGCTTTTGTTCTACTAGGTTTTATCAAAAATATATTATTATCCTTTATTTAAAAATTTTTTAAGGTTTAAAAAGTGTTATATAAAATCTTAAAAAGTTATCAAAGCTTACCTAAAAACATTCACCTCTTATTTTATTTAGAGTTTAGCGTGAGCTTAATTCATGTTGCATTTATACTTATCTTAAATATTTTTTTAAGGAAAAAAGGTTTTTCTGATCCAGAAATTGCTTCACTTAATTCATTGAGATTTATAAGTGCTTTAATCTTTGCTATTCCACTTGGAATTTATATTCGTGGGAAAAAATTAAAACCATTTTTTATTAGTTCTGCTATAATGGTTCCTTTAACGAGCATCTTAATTATTCAATCAATCCATTTTGATATTAATTTTTTAATAAAGTTTTCTTTCTTACTATGGGGCTTAGGTATAATGTTGATGAGAGTTTGCTCATTGCCATTTATTATTAGGAGTTCTAATTCAAATAACAGTACGGAAGCACTTTCATTAATTGCAGCCACATGGAGCCTGTCAACAATTATTTCAGGTTTAATCATTAGTGGTTCAAGTTGGATTAATAATTTATTTTTTGTGGATGTAAATTATTTAGATGAACGAAAAATATTACTCCTCATAACATTAATTGGTATGAGTGGAATATATTTTTCCTTGAAAATTGATGAAAAAAAACCACTTTTTACAGAAAAATCGAATTTTTTAGATATTCATAAAAATTATGATTGGAAACTAATTTTCAAAGCAATTTCACCATTAATTCTAATTTCAATTGGTGCAGGTCTTACTATACCATTTGTGAATTTATTTTTTAATTCTATTTTCAACCTTACTTCCAGTCAATTTAGTATCATGGGAAGCTTGACAGGAATATTAGTTTTTCTTTTCTCTTTATCTGTTCCCTCATTAAGAAAAAAATTTGGCTACTGGATGACGATTGTTATTGTACAGAGTATCGCAATATTATGTTTGGTTTTAATGGCTTTAACAGAAATATATGCTGATTATGAAATTGCAATCGTCATAGCAATTTCAGCTTATGTATTACGACAACCATTAATGCATATGGCACATCCCGCTTCTAATGAATTAATGATGAACTATGTAGGGGAAAAGAACCAAGAATTGATAAGTGCTTTAAGTTCAAGCTTATGGAGTGCTTCATGGTTTTTTAGTGCAAAAATTTTTGAATGGTTAAGGGTACTTAATTATAATTACTATAAAATATTTCTAATTACAGCCTTATTGTACACAATTGGGGTTATTTTATTTTCTATATTAATTAAGGATTATAATAAACGAATTGTATTAAAAAATAATTTATGACTCTGATATAAATATTTTAGATATAATTAAATAAACTAAGAGGGACGAATATTTTAAAAGAAGTTTGCGTTGAAAGTTCTACTAAAGCATTGATAGCCCAAAAAAAAGGTGCTGATCGTATTGAATTATGTAAGAATTTAGACGAAGGTGGCCTAACACCGAGTATTTTAGATATTAAAAAAGCTAATGATCTTCTTATTATACCTTTAAAAGTAATGATCCGTTGTCGACCTGGTAATTTTCTTTACAATAAAAAAGAAATAGATAAGATGATTGAAGATATTCAAAAGGTAAAGGATTTAGGAATTAAAGAAATCGTCTTTGGCGTGATAGATAAAAATTATCAAATTAATATTTCAACTATGAAAATTATCGCTCAGGAAGCATTTCCGATGTTAATTACTTTTCATAAAGCTATTGATTTAACACATGGAATAAAAAAAGAATTAAAGAAACTTTCTGAAATAAAGAACGTAAAGAGTATTTTGACCTCTGGTGGCCAGGATACTGCAGAAGAGGGGATTTGTACACTAAAAGAATTAGTTCATGAATTTAAAGGGAGGTTTGAGATTATTGTAGCGGGTTCTGTTACACAAAATAATCTTGTTAGTTTACATAAAAAAATTAATGCAAATGAATACCATGGTAAGAATATTTTAATCAGAGTTTAAACTATTGCTTTATTAATCATTCAGACCATGAATAAAAAGATTATTTAACTCTCCATTAATTGTTAAAATAATTGAAGATCCTTTTCGATTTAGTGTTTTATTATTTTCTTTTTCCCATTGTCTGATATATCTTCTCACTCCCAGTGCAATTGGGTCAATAACAACTTTTGTATCATTTAGTCTAACTATTGGTTTTAGGCTATTATTTTGTCTTATAATGAAATTAGCTAGGATAGAAATTTTCAAAAATGGTGTATGAAATCTTAATTCTGCATTTCCTGTAAGTTGGTTGATTAAATTAATATCAATTTCAAATAGCCTTATTTTTAAGGAATTATTCCAAATACCTAATGTTTTTAAAATTGCCTCAATTTCAGGCTCTTTGATCAAGCCTTTTGGCAACTTAATTTCAAAATTCCTTATTTTAAAGTTACTTTTAAGGTTTTGTATTAAAGGTGTTTTTTTTAGTGAACCTTCAAAAATAAAGTCATTCATATCTAACTTTAAAATTGGAAGTTTGATATTAATTTTATCTTGTAATTCTTCTCCAGGGGTAGCTGTAAAATTTAAATTTTCTAATTTAAAAAGTCCTTTTTTTATATGAACATTAAAATCACTATTTATTGGATTAACTGATAAATTCACGTTTGATGAAAAATATTGTGTGATTTTTTGGATTTTAAAATCGTAATTCCATTCTATCTTTGGAATATTTAAAAGTGAGTCTAAAAATGGATTGTTTTGGAATTTTTCTTCTTCCCAATTGTAAATAATAGAATCACTCTTAGAATCAATATTTAAGTAAGAGGGTTTAGCGGATATGTTTTGAGGAAGATTGAGACTATATATCCAATTATTTTTATTAAAAGGTACTTCGCTTAAGTTGATATAATTTTTAACGTCAAGCTCATTAAGGTCTTTAGGGAATAATTCATTATCTATTACATATAATTTAATTGCTTTGACTATATCATTAATTCCATCTTTAGGTATGGATTCTCGGTTCTTAAACATTTTAATTTTTTCTTCGATTATCCAATTTTTAGAATTTAATTTTGAATTATATTCAAAGTTATTAAGGATTAATTCTGGACCAATGATTTGAATTTCTGAAATATAACTTTCTGCTATGTGTTTATTTTTTATATCAATAGAAGAAAAACTAATTCCGTAATCCTGAATCGAAAGAGAATGAATGTCCACTTTATCATTTTCTGGTTTCCAAGAGGTTTTTAAGTTGTCAAAGTAAATTTTAAAATTTTGTAGATTGAAATCTGTTTTGCTTTCAGACTGAGCCATTAAAATAAAATTAGCGAATAATAGTAAAAGAAAATATTTTAACATATTTTTTTAGTTAGCTTTGAATAAGTAATTCATAAAAATAGTTGATCTTTTTTTTTTCTACAAGTTTCAGTTTTAATGATTAATCTAGTTTTTTTCACGTTTATGTTTTTATTTAAAGTACTATGATTGATAAAAGGCCCAGCTTATCAATCTTTGTAA
>Ga0206682_10001062_pt1 | contig 27573 bp, 38 predicted proteins | sample M240m12015metaG_FD_155444 | JGI IMG/M metagenome (GOLD analysis project Ga0206682, IMG submission 155444) | Ammonia-oxidizing marine archaeal communities from Monterey Bay, California, United States - M2 40m 12015 | ecosystem: Environmental > Aquatic > Marine > Intertidal zone | place: USA...
AAATCGTAAATTCTATGCGTAAAAATATCAAGAATACGATTAATAAGAAGAATGACGTTAAAATAAATAACATGACCGAAGAGTTAATAACTAACGCAGTCAATGAAGAGTTAAATAACGAACTTTTCAAAGCTAAACCTAACAATACTTTCAATGCCAACAAGGAAATGGCACTGAATATCATGACCGATGAGTTAATAACTCGTGCAGTGAATAAGGAAATCGTAAATTCTATGCGTAAAAATATCAAGAATACGATTAATAAGAAGAATGTGTCTAAAAACAATAAGATTGAAGTCAATTCTAACCAACTTACAAATGAAATTATAAACACACTGAAAACCGAAATTTCATATGACATTAATAAAATGAAATTAAACAATAACTCGAGTAACAGTAACAATAACAATAAACCTATTTACAACAATAGTTCCAATTCTAACAATAACAACAACAAAAACAAAACGACTACACAGAATAATCCCCTATTTGAACCAAATATGACAAATAACCCGATATTTAACAACAAAAAATCCGAATCCAATGAATTAAGTAAGCACATAAACAATTTGGGTTTACCGAATGCGAATAAGAAGAAATTAATGAACTTATTTAATACCACTAATCAAACTTTAGGAGCTGCTAAACGAAATGCGAATACGTTAAGTAATACTCGAAAGTTACAAAACAAGAACAGCTTTAATGCCGTAAATGTAAATAATGTGAAGGTAAATGTCAAGAATTTCAACTCCGAGAGAAACAAACTCAAGAATAAGATCACTAAGGAACTGAACATGATACCTAATAATGATGGTAAATTTCAGGAAAGAAAGGGTTTTACCAAGGGTCGTATAGGCCTTTGGGCTCGTGAGTTGAGGGCTGCGAAAACAATTGGAGATCTCGATGCGATCGAGAATGCACTCAACAAAAAGGTTGAACTCCGTAGGAACATAGAAAACAAGTATACCAAGGCGGGTCTCACCAAGGTTGAGAAGATGAATCACCGGAGGAGGGTTGTGAAATTCGCGAATAATGTTAACGAGAGGCGTAAGCTTATAGAGATTCAGGTGAAAAATAAAACGAACAACAATACAAACTCTGTGATTTCAAACTACAATTCTAATGCGAATGCGAATTCTAATGAACCCAAGAAGAAGATGAAATATGCATCACGTGAAAATTTCATAAATGCTAAAAAGTCTGAACTCCGGGAATTGGCAAAGAACACCAAAACCAACTTCAGTAGAAATATTGACCGTTTAGCATCTCGAACAAACGTGGCGAAACTTCGTGGGCGAATCGAAGGAGCTGTTCGCCGAACTGATTCTAATACTCGGCCACGTGAAGAACGTCGAATCAATAACAGGGCTGAATTAAAAATTTTGAAAAAGAAGGTCAAGAAGAATAACCCAGGATTTACTCCAAAAAAGGTAAATGCAGAAGCTAGACGATTAAGAGCCCTAAGTCGGTTATAAATATACAAAAAAGTAACTAAAAATGAATCACCCCGACGACGACTGTACCGTGATTACCGACATGCCTCTCAGCGACGAGGTTGTCGATTTCATCGAAAATGGTCTTCACCGTGATATGACGGAGGAGGATGTAGTGAATTGGTGCGATAATAACCTTGATGGTCTCGCATCCATATATGAAAAGTATCGGGATACATACTTGTCATACGGACAGGCCGAAATGACTCTCTTTTTTACACAAACTGTATACGATCGAGATGACGCGATGGAGATTATCGGTAGTTTTGTAGATGGATTGTAATTTAAAGAAATAAACTTCCTTTATATTAATGACCAGTTGTGATGTGTGTTGTGAGAAATTCAATAAGATAAATCACAAAAAAGTTGAATGTCCCTTTTGTGATTTATCGAGTTGTCGCTCGTGTAGCCAAAGATACATACTCTCTTCGTTCGAAGATCCACACTGTATGGGTTGTAAGACCCAATGGAATCGTGAATTCGTAGATTCATTTTGTGCAAAAGTTTTTAGAAACAAGCACTATAAAACGCATCGTGAAAATGTACTTTTCGAAAGAGAAAAACAGTTAATGCCACAAACGCAACCAGAAGTCGAAAGAATTCTTCGTATGAGACAATTGCGTAAGATCCTCTCCCATCAAAAACAAAAACTCATTGAATTACATCATATACATAACATAACGTACGACACACTATCCATTCACCCAGAAGTTCTTGCATTGTACAGAGAAATGGAAAACACGTATCGCCATTTAAATGAGATGCGTAGTCAGGTTGCGGGTTCGGATTTTGAAACGCGACATTTTACACGCCAATGTCCAATGGAGACGTGTAAAGGTTTTTTAAGTGAAGAATGGTATTGTGGGTTGTGTAGTATACATTATTGCAAGGATTGTAATGAACCCATGAGTAATGATCATGTATGTGATCCAGAAATTGTAAAAACTATGCAACTTTTGAATAGGGATAGTAAATCGTGTCCTAAATGTGGTACAGTTATACATAAAAGTAGTGGTTGTATGCAAATGTGGTGTGTAGATTGTCATACTGCATTTAATTGGAGAACTGGTGAAATAGAAACTGGTCGTGTACATAACCCACATTTCATAGAGTTCAAGAAGAAGTTGATATCATCCCGTGAACATGGTGATATTCCATGTGGTGGAGTACCAACCTTTCGAGAACTGAGAGAAAATAACGCATCAAATGAAATGCTTCAGTATATGATGTTAGTGAATCAAATAGAGCGTGAGCTTTTATTTTTGAATATAGAACCAATTGATAACATATCTATGCGAATTTATTACATGTTAAATGATTTATCCGAAGAACAATTCAAAACATTTCTACAGCGACAAGAAAAGTTTCTCGATAAATCAAAGGAAGTGTATCATACATTTGAACTCATATCTCATACGTGTGGTGATCTTCTCAGGCAATATATTATTGAACCAAATAAACATGATGAAATAATTAAACAGATGGAAATAATTTTGGAATATTCCAACGATATATTTCAATTAATAAGATCTAGGTATAATTCAGTTACACCGAGACGAATAGATGTTTTATAGAGATCCACATGTTATAAAAGGGTTTCTCTCCGAGAAGGAACGACACTATATAATGACACACGCTGAAGATAAACTAGAAGATTCTAAAATAACATCTGGTAAAATTGTTGATGAAAGTATTAGGAAAAGTAAAACAGCATGGCTGTCAAAAAAGGATCCAATAGTAGATAGTATCATTCAAAGGTGCCTAAAGTATACTCATACACGTGTAATGAACTTTGAGAAGTTACAGGTTCTCAAATACGAAAAGGGTGGTCATTACAAATACCATCAAGATTGTTTCATGAATGATAAAAATAGACGAATACATACATTCATTTTAGCTCTTAATGACGACTATGATGGTGGAGAGACACATTTTCCCAATCTAAATAAATCGTATAAATTGAATGCGGGTGATGCTTTATTTTTTGATACACTCAATAAATGGGGGTGTATGACGTCCAAGGCTTTACATGGTGGGTTACCTGTAAAGTCTGGTGAAAAATGGGTTTGTAATTTATGGGTCAGACAATACCCATATTTATTCTAAGTAACTCGCACATATAGTGTCACATTCTGGTGCTTCGGGTTCGATCGCACAACGAGTTTTACATACACCGGTGATATAGTTATCACAATCCGTTTTACACTTATCCTGGTCATCTTCCCTATCCGGATCAGTAAATGTTTCCTGGTTACAGTTCTTAGAGCAATATCCAAACGATTTGGGGTCACTTGTTACATTGATGTTATCTAACACACCCTCAATCATCGCGATATCCATGAATTTGATCTTACCATTAACGTTACTAATATCAGCTACAAAACCTGGAACATCCGGGTAAGTGGGTTCGACCTCCTCGGTCTCCTCGGTCTCCTCGGTCTCCTCGGTCTCCTCGGTCTCCTCGACCTCACCATCTAAGTTTTCCGTCTGGGTTCTGAGGGCGATGATAGTTATGAGTGCAGCAACCAAAACCAAAACAAACCTCCAATCAATCTTCATTATTTATATATACTTATATTTTTTTACACATGGATCTCACCACGCTCAATAAGCTTTTTACGATTCTCGAGATGAAGTCCCTCGACGAGCGCCTTGTTTTCGGCCCCATATGGAACTGCGTATCCCTCGTCGCATAACCACTTGTTCACGTTGGTCCATACACCATCCTCGGAAACCCAAACCTCTGCGAGAACACGACCAAACTTACCCCTGGAATCAGCCTCCGGGCATCTGAGCTCGATCTCCACATCATCCTTCTCAGATGCGACCGCCTTTAGACACCACTCCTTGAGCTTCTTCTTGGATAGAAGACCAAACTTCTTCTCTTCGATGTCACGGGTTCTAGACTCTGGGGTATCAATCCCGAGAAGACGAACACGTTGCTTCGTGCATACATCGAAACCTAAGTCAATGTTTACATCAATTGTATCACCATCGACAACCCTCTCAAGGGAAGAGACACGGTACTTGAAATTGCAGGCTTCGACGTTATAAGAAGACATCTATCTAATTATAAACTTAAAACTTTAATACCCTCATAAAGTATGAAATGTGTAGCAACCTTCTCCGAAAATAGTCTTTACAAGATAAAACTGGCAAAGACTCGTAAGAATGTCCTCGAAGGTATGTACCAGCGACCAAGTATCGCAGAGGTGAAACCAGTCACGGAGAATCTGAGACTTCGTTTACGCTTTACAGAAGCGATAAAAGAAGCACAGGAAATGTGTGAAATCGACAAAGATTCCTCGGAGTGTCATTGGGCATGGTATGAAGTGGATGAATTAGAAGATGCTATACTACGTCTATATCCCGATAGACGGTGACAATGGGAGGTTCATCATCATACGAATAATAACGAATTGATACTCCAAAAAGTTTCATAATTTCTGGGTCAATGTACTCGTTGATCTCTCTTTTCCAATTTTTTACAGTGGTTTGAAAATATTCAATTCCATTATCAGAAAATACACAAATGCGCATGAACGGCTTGCTGCGTACCTTTCTCATATATTCATGTACAGCCTCCGGTAAAGGTGATGCCCTCATGTACGCTGATTTAAGGATATTAATGACGTAATATCCATGTGAATCACAAATTATATTGACTTGCATTTGAGGAAACCCTTTGATATATGCGTCAAAATCCGCATTACTGGGGAGAGTTGCGAATATCGGTGTATTTTGACATACAGTCCCATCGTGGTGACCTATACCTGGATGTGTATGAAATGACATTTCAGAATACCAAACTTTATCAATTTCAGGGCCTTCGACGCGGTTTCGTTTTTTTGATGTGACAACATTTGGTTTACTAAACTTGAAATTTTTATACTTAATATTACCAGCAAATTCCCATTGTTTGACAGAAGATAACTTACTCACTTCTTTCAAATCGTTAACGACTTCACGAGAAAGTTGTATTCTCTTTCTCCTTAATGCCATACTTGGGCGCATGAGTCTAAACTTCATTGACAGTACCTGATATACACTGAGAATTTATCGTGTTTTGTTTTTAACTGTAACTAATCCCTGTATATTTGGAGGGAAGTCTAGGAAGTATTTTCTCCTTTCGATAGAATCCTGTGCCGCGAAACGAGTTATTCCATTGATGTTTTCTCCAGCTATGAGTGCTCGAATATAATCCATAAAGGTCACATAGAATGTTGTACATACACCTATACGATTATTGTTATTAGCTTGTAAATTTGGGCCATTGTAATATTTAGTCATTCGATTATTGGTATTTGTGACTCCCCACAACTGTTTGATGATTGGTACTATTTTCTGTCGCATAGTTCTACCCCATATAGAATCTCTCGATGCTTCACCGTGTGGATCAAATACCCAGATTCTAAAATTTGGTGCGTAAACGCCGGGATCAACCAAAACACTCACCGCATGACCGGTTGTATCACTTCGCATGGCAACCATGAAAAAGTGTACTTGTTTAGATACAGTTATTCTGGAAGATGTGTTTGGTGCACCTTGACTTTTTACAATCGCATCAATATTTTTTAATATACCGTATTGATTGCTAGCTATAGTATAGTCTAAATACGCGGAAACGACACTCGCATTGTCAAACGTTTTTTGTGCTCTTTTCATATATCGCGCGATACCCCCACATGCCGACCTCATTCCCGCACCTTCCGTGGCTAGGTTTGGTAAAACGACTTCACGTTTCCTGTACGCCTTTGCCTGATTATTATTACTGTTACTGTTATTGGCGCGGCGTTTCTTGGTACCATTCTTAGTCCTGTTAGGCCCGTTGTTTATGTTCATGGGTGTGGGAGCCATCTTAACATATATAGAGAAAATTAAACATTCTTTATAAATGAAGTGGGATATAGAGAAAATTGTGAAAGAAGTATATTCTGAACTGGGTCCTGGTTACAGTGAACGAGTGTATCACAATGCAGTTGAGGTTATACTGAGAGAGAAAGGTATTCCATATGAATCTGAACGACATATATTGGTTAGGTTTAGGGAGCATGTCGTTGGACAATTACGAGCTGATATTATCATAGACAACACTGTAATACTAGAATTAAAGGCGATCAAGACTCTGACTGATGGGATGGAGCATCAGGCTCAAAAATATCTTGACTTGACAGGGTTGAGGTTGGCGTATCTGGTGAACTTCCCTCTTCAACCAGGTCGGGAGGTAGAGATTCGGAAGATTGCATTAGGACCATCAATGGGAGAACTCGCGAAAGCCTTCGATAAAATACGAGGTCATCATCGTGTCGTGTCTGCGGACTTAACACAGCTGCTTCCAGGAGTTCGTGCGCCGTCTTCAGATGAAACTTCGCCTGTTCCATGCAATACCGAACAGCCGGGTCCGTTTGTCTGATGTTATCGAGGTGTGGACACACGTGAGCTTCGAGCTCATAGAGTGCCAACAGGGCTTGATTATCTTCCTCAGTCATTTTGTTACTAAATACAATTATTCGCTACACTTAGGTATAGAACATTTATTATTGTTATTGAAACATTTGAGACAAACAAAATGTGAACATTTTCTATATTTGACACATTTAATAGTCTCGTGACAAAGTGAACATTCCCCATTTTTGAATTCGAGTACTTCATTTTTGAATCTCCAAAAACACGAAGTACATACTTTCAACCTTGGATCATACCTTTTATGACATACATCAAAATTTGGACACTCCATTATTAAAGAATCATTTGATTAATTCTTTAAATTGTGGGTATAAACTCCCATTTAAGATCGTGGCAAATCTTTTTCCAAATGACATCTTGTTGATACAACTTCTCTTTAGATTTGAGGAGGGGAAAATACTGAAGATACTCATCTTCGGATAGAAGTTCACAAAACTTATACAAAACATACGAGTAACTCAAAAAGTTTTTACGTTCCGTAGGACAGTTGTCATCAAAGGGTTTCTGAATATCTTTGAACATGATTCGAAGATACTCCTCTAATTCTTGTGGCATATTTGGGGGTTTAATACCACTAAGAATATTAGCTATATAGGGTACATGTTCATAGTACTTATTCAATCTTAACTTTTTCAAAAGACCCCTCACCTTTGCATGTGTGATATCTTCGACTTTCTTAATCTTCATCTTCTTAAGTTCCGCCCTCAATTGATCCATAACCTCCGGGGGTATGGTGGTCGTCTCTTGTGCTTGGAATTGTGACAACCATTCATTGAAGTGATTTTCCCTCTTGTATGAATAGTTTACAATTTTTTCGGATGTTTCTTGTTCTTCTTTGTATGTCAATTCTTCACTGATTGCTCTAGCAACTATTAGACCGCACCCATCGCATACGAGATCAGCGGTTTGATGGTAATGAATAATGTTACTATCCGGACAATTCGCACATACTTCGACCGTTTTTTGTACCGGTCTATATATGTTTTGCTTTTCAACCTCGACAAGATAATCTGTAAATATATCCTTTCTTTTTAGACCCACGGTTTCTTTGACGTTAAATACATTATCTGTATTTATTTTATCTTCACCATCATCTATGTGTAAATTCATGAATGGCATACATTTTATCATATAATCCGACATCTCACTTTCATATCGTCTACGATTACTCGGGTCATTTTCTATTAGTTTTGTCCATTCATCCAATTTATTGTTATATCTACTTAAAAAATTCCCTTCCATTCGTTATATAGAAATGCTCTTTAAACTTTTAAGTAGTCTTTTATACTTTTATAAAAAACTAACCACATATCCCGACTATCACATCATTTCTAAAGTTTTGGAATATGAAATTGATCCCGACATAAAATACAAGACTGAAGATGAGTTCTGGAAACACGAAAGTAAAGACTGGGAAGATGGTATACTAACAGAGTATTACACAGATGTTATCAACAAAGACATCATACATACATGTGTCCCACAGAATGTCAGGTATATTATTCTAAGAGTGAAATATTACTTCAATGGTAAGATGTACACCGCTGTATCGAATGATATAAATTTTATGCCGGGTGTAAATGAAGATACAGGTATGCATTTTAGTATTCCTTTGAGTAGTGCCTGGTTAGTTGATCATGATGATAAACCTATAAGAGATATTACTGAAAAGGTGAAACGTTATATGGGTCCTCGTTGTGATTTCCATACCCAAAAAGTCCCGATCGATCAATTTTTATATTACGAACGGTCATACTTGAAGGAATATTTACCTAAAATTATTATAAAAAATTCGTTTGGTATGTCAAAAACTATATCTACACTCGATAACTTTACAACAGATCTTCGGATACCTTAGTCGCTAAGTAGAACTTAAGCTCACCCAAGTTTGCGACGTTATATTTCAAAATCAAAAACCTATTTCCAGTTTCTTGTATAATTTGCACAGACGCACACATACTCGTCGCCTTTGTAAAGATATTCAAGTATTTTAGACTATATAAACCTGTGATACATGGACTTTCCTCTGGACACTCAATACATGTCTCTTGATTCGCAAAGTCACCATCACATTTGAGCTTAAGTTGTTTACCGTCACGAGTAATACCAATCTCTGGACCAAGATTGTACATGTCACGACACAATCGCTGAAAGTCTGATGAAGGTAGGATGGTCACGGTGGACATTTCAACTTCAGGAACTTCTATTCGACTTTCATTGATGTCCAATAATTTAAGCTGAAACTTAGAACTCGTCTTTTTTGATTCACTCGTGATTGTGATATCCATGTACTCCTTCGATGTAATTTCAATTTGAAGAACGTCATTATTTGTAATTGATTTGAGTAACTTGAACGTATTTGAAATATTGATACCGGCTATAATCTCTTCCTGATCACAGTGATATTCCTCAAAGTTATCAGACGCCAAGAACATGTCTATGAGAGATGTTCGGGCCGTATCAAGTGTAACAATATACATACCCTGTGGTCTAAAGTAAATATTCACATCGTTGAGTATATCCTTTAACACTTCGAAAGTTGACTTAAAGGCTGAAGCCTGTATCGAAACCAATTTCATGTCTACACATGTAAAGTATTACATCTTTAAATCAGTATATGCCATACCCTTAGACACATCTCTGCTTATTTTTTCTTCTAGTTCTTTAGTCATTGCAGGTTGGAGAGATTGTCCGTAGTTGTCTAAATAAAACATATCCGCATCTTTCTCGTTACCATCTAAACTCGTCATCGAATAAGCACCCCCGAAACCTCCATGCTCAATTTCCTTTTTTGGTAGGAGTGAATCTAGCCAGTTCTTTATCTCATTCCCCACGAGAATCTTTCCATTTTTAGTCAGCATCGTAGGAACACGGTTGATCTTATTTTGAAAGTTCCTGGGTATCCCCTGTGTATTCACGTTATGGAATTGTACGAGCTGCTTTAATTGTGCCTGACTTTTGATATACTCGATGATATCCATCGAGTGTTTGCATCTTGGACTGTAGATAAGTAGCGACATCTAATATTTATACGGTATTTAGTAAAAAAATATTAACGCACTATAGTAAAGATGAAGGTATATATACTTTTGGCTCTTCTCGTCTTGGTGATTTTATTGACCAGGCGTGAATCATTCACTGAGATTTTCGGACTTTCAGGATACAGCAAGCCTGTAGACTATGTACGACTCAACGATCCCAGACCAAACCTATCTGGTTACAGGGAGGTGGAGGCTTCTGTGAATCATGATATGATGGAAACATTCACCATTCAAGCGAACGCTGAGATTTCTAAGCGCATCGGTACACCTACATACATCATAGAAACTGCTAAGATTAAGAAACATGCTGGTAAGGAAAACGATGTTTACGAATGTGTGTTCATGGTGATGAAAAAGGGTGGATTTTCCTATGGGTTCTCGGTAGTAGCCTCATTCGAGGTGAAGGGTGATACAGTGAAACTTGTATCTCTTCGTACCCAGCCGATTGACATTGAACAGCCTGGTAACGTAAAGGCTTTCACTGATGGAGCACCAGGTAAGGAATTTCTCAAATTTGAGCTGGTCAAGGAGGCTGCTACCCCTACCATGGGTGAGTTTGAAGAGGCTAAAAATAAGTTGATGTAATTATAATGATCAACATCAATGATATTCTGAAAATCGATGAAAAGAAAAAACTGATTAAAAAGGAAATCTACACCAAAATTTACGAACAGTTTTCTTCCAAGATAAAACAGTCAGTAGAATTTGGTCATAAACAGGTGTTTTTAACCGTTCCCCTGTTTTTAATAGGTTACCCTGTATTTGATAGATCATCTGCATGTCGTTACGTAGCTAGGCAGTTTATGAGGGGTGGTTTTACAGTGGAGTTCATGAGTGATTTTGATTTATATGTCGCATGGCCTAAACCGAGGAGGGTAAAGGAAATAAATGACGGTGATGACGATGATGATTCGGGATTTCCAAATCTCATGAATCTTAAGAAGATAGCGAACAAGTACAGGGGAACTGCGTAGGAAGTAAGCTTTTTAAAAACCCTATTAATCATAAATGGACAACTTGAACGTACTCGTCGAGGCTAAGAAGGAATACCTCGGTCAGTTATGTCTCATCATGTGCCCACCTATGATTGAAGTTTTTGATGAAATGTACAGGGAATCGGTTAAGATTTCGAAGGGTCGAAAGATTCTTATCATGTTCCAGAAGTTATTGAAGGAAGTTCCCAATTGGTCTAACGCGATGTCTAAACAACATACCGATAATATCACCGATAGGTGTGCGTGGTTCAATGACCTTTTAGCCGCTGTCTTTGTAGCGTGTACTAAGATTCTCTCCGCTGTCCGTCTCAAGGCGGATAACAAGAAGATTTCCCTCAAGCTCCCAACGAATGAAGTATTCATTCAAACGTGTTACAATAACATTGCCAAGGATTTGTACAAGGACCCTTATATTTTCCACAGTGAACAGAGTGAATACACTCGTGACGAAAATTTAACGATGCGCTTTTGCAGTGCCATTGAGAATACAGTCAAAGAATTGATTCCAGTTCAACAAATTCTTCAGACGTACATGTCCCAGGAATCCCGGGACATTGATCTCGATGGTGAAATTGAAGACACTATCGACCCCGACGTGGTTGACGAAATGGATGCTCCCATGGAAGAGCCTATAGAAGAGGAGCCCCAGGAGCCGACGCCCATGGAGGGGGAAGAAGTTGAGGAAGTCCACGGTCTCGCGAATGAGTTCAAGACTGTTCCAGGCGTTACCACACAACCCGAAACTGAAGATGAACCCGAGCCTGGACTCGAGCCCGAGCCTATTAATGAAACACAACCCCAGGGTGAGGATGAAGGTGTTTTATTTGGTGACGCACCAGAGCAGCGTACAAAAAAACTTGCCTATAATTAAATGGAGTCATTGTCAGAACATTTCCGTGACCCACTCAGTGCAGCTCTTATCGCGGGTTTAATTACTGCTGGTTACATCCATCTCAAGGCACATCTCAATAATGAGGGTAAGTTAGAATTAAATAAATACACTAAACCTGCCGTATTAAATGCGATACTCGTATTTTTCATAATCTCTAATGGTGTAGGTAAAAAGGAGTCTATATCTACAGACCCTTTCTGAAACTTAAAGATTACAGGTTTATAATAAGAAAATGGCATCCGTTTCTGCGTTCAACGATATGATGGGTCAATTTCTTGTGGAATTGCACAAGACTCTTCCAGAGGAAAAAGGCATTAAGAAGATGTTGACGTCGTTTGACGTTTTGAAGACAACCAACCCCCGCCTCGTCGTGGATGGGTTTATGAGTGGTGTAACCCCCTACGCCGGGCACATCTCCGATAAGAATGAAGAGTTTATCCTAAAAGAAATCGAAAACATTGATTTTCTCAAGGAACTCGATGTGAAGTCGTATTGGTCCAAGTTGTCTCCAAACACAAAGGAAGCCACGTGGCAGTATCTCCAGACATTGTACATGCTGGGTACCACTATCATTTCTATTCCCGCCGATACGCTATCTATGATTGAGGGACTGGCTAAGGACTGTGCAGATAAGCTCGAAAATGGGGATGGTGATGTTGACCAGGATGCCTTGATGAAAATGATCGGAGGTATGATGGGTGGTATGGGTGACGCTAACCAGGGTCTCCTGAAAAAATAAACCTTAATATATATTAAATGAAGGCCTGGTTCGACGATCCTAAGCAGCTCATCCGCCGTGACCAAATTTCCCAGTTTTGGCCGACGAGTGAGCAAACACCAGAAGATCGAATTAACGCGGCTTCAAGATTTATAATTTATATTGCTACCGTCGTGTTTCTAATTCGTCGTGATCCTAGGATCTATGTCCTAGCATTGACTGTTCTCGCTGTCATTTTTGTTTTATACAAAACCAATATGGTGAAGGAAACATTTAATCATTCATTGAAAAGGAGTTCCGGTTGTCAGGAACCAACTCGTAATAATCCCATGGGTAACGTACTCATGACTGATTACAGTGACGCACCCAATCGTTTAGAGGCGTGTTATTACTCGCAACCTAATGAATTTGTTACACAGGGTGTTCCATTTGATTCAGGGCGTTCTCGGTCATCGTTACCCAAGTTTCAAAAAAATGCTATAGAAAGGCAATTTGTCACGAACCCGGTGAGTCAAATACCAGGCGATCAAACACAATTTGCTGAATGGTTATATGGACCAAAGAATGGACCTATGTGTAAAAGTGATTCCAAGTATTGCAATCCTGACGCACGTGGTGTTCAGTTAGAAGCTTTCGCTGGTTTAGGTGGTGATGGGGACATCAGGGGTCCCCGAGGTGGTGGTCGTGTGCGAGGTGGTGGCGGAACCTATAGTTAGATTAATATTCTCGTGTAATAATAAATGGCGTACCAACTCCAACCCGGTCTCTCGATTGTTGAAAACGCTGGTGCTCTACCAGGTGTAAAGGCGACTGACGAGGTATTCGTTTACCCTCAGCCCAGCCAATTAAATTATGGTTCTCGCCCCAATACCATGCTTTACGGAACTGCTCCATACAAGGCTGGTAAGGGTTCCCCAGCAGAATATATAGAAACCTCCGATCAACTTCGCCCCCAAGCTACTACCCGTTTCAACAAGGTCATCGTACCCACCTATGAACGCAACCTATTCCCCCTCACCAACATGGATTGTAAAGTCCCTCTTCGTACCCGTTCATACGAACCTTCGAGTACTCGTGCCGAGCTCCAGAATGGTTTATTTGACCAGAGGTATATTAATAAAAATGTTAACAAGAAGTAAGAATGGCTGATCCAGTTTCACTCATCGCCGTAGCCGGACTCGTCTATGCTGGACGTTCTCTCAGTAAAAAACCCGAAAAATATACCCCTTTATCTGAAAGTCCCAAAGAATCTCCATCTGCACCCGCCCAATTTATTGATTTCAAGGAGAATGATTTTGTATCCCGAGTGGATGCTCCACAGAAGAGGGAAGTTGAAAGTTTCGCAGATATCTCCAGGCAACAGCGCAGTGGTGGTCAAGAAGTTTTAGATTTACGCAATCGCATGAGTGATCGGGGTAGGATGAATAATCTTTCCCCGGTTGAGAAACAGCTTGTTGGTCCGGGTCTCGGTATCGGTGCACACACCCCAGCCGTTGGCGGCTTCCAACAGACATTCAGAGTTAACCCAATTAATGTGGGTGAATATAGGCTCACTACATTACCAGGACGCAGTGGCCCAGCTCAAGATGTTACTGGTGGTCGTTCGGCGAAGGTTGGTGAGTTGACACATAATAAACCAGCTACAACTGCTCATCTTCCCAGTCGTTTACCCGCTATGCCCGGTCGCGCCCAAGGTATGACTGGCGTTGTACCCCGAAATGAACATGAAAGAACTAAAAGGACCACCAACCGCTCGGAAACTGGTGTTCGTACCGATGGGTTAGGTTTCAATGGTGCCAGGCGCTTCATACCTGCTCAGACTGTTGTACAAAATCCTACGAGGTTCAGGACTGATCGCAATGATGAACAGTACATCTACAACAACCAACCCACTCCGGGTATTACCAACTTTGTCGGTGGGTACACCAATAGTGCGGCTGCGCAGGTTAATGCTAGGAGTAACGAAGAACTCATGAGGTATGGTTTCCGCCCCGAAGATCGTCGTGGTAAGCCTAACCGCATGGGTAACGCTGGTCGCATGAATGTTCGTGAGAGTGCTCTCAAGCAGGGTGGTAAGCTTACGGCGGTTCGATCCGATACGACTCGTGTGGACGGTCGCATCAACCCAGCTAGTGGTGGTTGGACACAAAATTACAAGAATAACGAGTATCATCAGTTCAACGCTTATAAGGGTAATGAAAATCCCAACTCCAGGCGTCTCGACATTGCCAAGACACAGCTCCAGAATAATCCTTTATCCCACAGTCTTTCTCAGTAAAGTTCACACTGAATTAGACAAAAACATTCATTAAAATATTGTGCCTATATTTTAATGAAGGTCCATACCTTGAACATAGATAGCAGCCAACGTCAATCGAATGTGTATCTACATGCCAATACATACGTCATTCGTTTAGAAAATCCAATTTATGACGTGTCTCAAGTTAAGTTGGTTTCTGCTCGTATACCCACACCACAATTGACAACGTGTGCAACAAACAAGAGTTTCAGTGTTGATGGAACAATAATAACCTTAGATGAAACGAACTACTCTTCCGGGACAGAACTCGCCTCTGATCTTACTCTCAAATTGGCACCCCCTGAATCTAATGTAGATTCCGTCGTATTTGACACTGATACAAATGGTCTAGTATTCTCTAATACCATCGCGGGTGATAATGATTTCACCTTCGAATTTAATGATGGAACAAACGGGTATACGAGTACCTCGTCATCTGTGACGACCCCACATCAAGTTTTGGGGTTTAGTTCGATTGATCATGCGTCTACAAATAAGGTACTACGGTCTGGTGCTATTAATCTAAAAGGTCCCAATTCTCTGGTACTCAGGGTAACATCTGGATCTGATGGGTTTGATCAAGATATATATACATCTACACCCTTCTATACTGGTCATATACTTCTCAATGGTTCAGATGTTATAAACTTTAATGGTGCTGATGATCCACTCGTGCATCATTTTCATTCTGGTTCACAAAAATTTATAAAGGAGCTAACAATTGAATTTTTTTATATGAGCCATGGGCGCCTCATACCGTATGATTTCAGAAATCAAGATCATGTATTAAAATTTGAAGTGACGTGCTCGACTGATAAACTAGAGAACCTTACAAAGGTTGAAGTAGATAAGGTTTTACCAAAAAAAGAAGAAAAATCGTTAATAAGCATTCCGAAGGAATTGAAGAATCCTTATAACCGTGAGGTGTTTATTTATATTGGTGTAATCAGCTTCCTGGGTATACTACTCATCTCTTTTATGAAAAAGAGAGTTTAGCGAGAGACAGCGTATACGGGCTGCGCGGGCTTGGAAACACGAGTAGAGACACCGGAGATGAGCATGTAGACCACGATCGAGAGGAGAGTGGTGAGGACAGCGGTAAGCGCATACTGGGCGCCACCGTTCTTGGGTACCTTAATGACCTGGCTGATGGTCCAACGGACGACATCCATCCACGACATGGCCGCAGCGAACGAGAAGCCCGCTACGATCGCGTTGAGAGACTGAGTCTCGAGTTCCTGGGTGACAAGATTGACAGTCTTAAGAGCAGCCTTCATTGTGATTTGTATACTATAGCATGGGAAAATATTTTACTCTGGAAGTAACTCTTCTTTACTAATTTTTTTGTATCTACTTTTCCTGAGTATTTTAGATTTTGTGAACAACGGCTCATCATCAGAGGAGTCCGTGTCCGAATCCCCATCACTTGCCAATATAGTTAGTTTAGTTTTCGTATCCGAAAAATTCCAACCATCAGGCTCCCATACCGTCATTCTTATTAATAGCGTTTTTTAAGATTTGCTCGGCTGGACTGCGCGGTTCCCATGCATCCCATCTATCGTACGCCTGGTTCACCTGAATATACCTAGGATCATTTCCTGCGTAGCGCTCAAAGGTGGGTAAATCATTATCTGGAACAACCTCAAAGTCTTCACCATCGGAATCGTCTTCGTCATAGACATCCGGAAACAAACTTCCTGTCGCCTGACCAACCTTATGCATTGCACAATACCTAGATGCGTATTCCACGTCTTCTGAAAGAATTACATTTCTTCCACAAGCTTTAGAATACTCTGCTGCGAGTACTACACTCTGCTCAAGAACTGGCATGACAATATCAACCATAGCATTCATGTAGTCTTCCGCCTGTTTATTAGCCATTTGGACATCGTTATCGAATCCAGTCTTCATTCTATTTAATACTTATAATTAAAAAGTGTTTCAGATTTTCCCCCGCACACTCTTAAGACGTTATAGCTTGTGGCGTACACGCGAATTTGTCGTGCGAAATCTGGACATGATGTCATACTTAGGTTTAGAATTGGCTCTTTTATCAAATTGAAATTTATTTGACCGGTCGGGTACCATTCTTCTGGTTGTAATGCGAAACTATATGAATAGAATCGCCTGATGAGTTGCGTTTTCGAATGATGAATAGCTCCCTGGATTGCCTTTAAAAAGATGACGTTCCCTGTATCCTTCGTGATTATATCTTCACCGTCAAATTGCAGCGTGAGATGATCTAAATTTTCATACAGGATTAACTTACCATTTTCAACATTTGATGTGTTGTCATAGTCGAAAGGAGTTACGAAGTTCCCCTGGAGAGTCGTATCAGCTGCATTTACATTACTACCATGGCGCTGAATGACAAAATGGAGCTCTTTCACTGGATTGAAAAAATCAAGTTTAAACGACCCTTTATTTGTATCTACACCAACCTCGAATGTATTCTGTTGAACTTGTGTGATGAGATAATCTCGTGATATCTTTTGCATCTCTATTCGCTCGACTGAGTCTAGGAATACTACTTCTGTACAAAGTGAAAACTCCTTGATCTTGGGTTTAAGAGATTCGAGAACACTGGGTAAGTTGGTACGACTCCCTGTTATGTGAACAATCAAGTCCTCAACACTTCTTAACTTGAATTCAACCTCAACTTCTTGATGTTTCATGGCACACATGGGTATAGCCAATTCTGGGTGATTATAGAAATAAAATGGTATGTCCACCAAAAATTCTTCATCTGTACCCAACCCTAACGTGTTATGGATGATGATTCCACTATTATCTTCAACCTCAGAAACTCTCTTGAACGTAGTTCTCAATGGGTATTTACCTACGAGTTGCTCGAGCGCCTTTTGCTTTGTCTGTGTCATAAACTGTTCCGAGTAAATCTGGAGATAGTCACTCGTGATTCTCTCTATGATTTTCCCACCTATGAGTAGATCTACGTGCTCGATGAGAGCGTGTCCCACAGACTCGATGTATACCATGTTCTGATCGAGTTGTGGAAGTTTACACTTAAGGGATACTGTCTGTAAAAGATCTCCTTCGTTCTGTGGAATTTTGAATCGTACCTTTCTCCCGAATGCCGCTTCACTTTCAGGGTCTATGTCTACATACTGCCTCGAAAAATTGGAATGTTTTTTGAATTTTTCTAAAAAGTATGTGTAGTCTGGGTTTATCGTGAAATACTTTTCTTGTGGTCCAGTTGCTTCCAATTGGAGTCTACCAGCCATTCTTATTATATCCACCTAAAATATTAATCCTGCTAAACCACTCTGTATCCTTAACACGTTGTAATTCACGGCGTACACTCGTGTGTTATTCGAGTCTGTGGTGTTCAGTGGATTAATTTTGATTCTCAAGAGTTTATGTGCTATACGACTCATGTTTACTTGGCCAGTTGGATAATGTACCTCGGGTTTCAATGAAAAGGAATACATCCCAAACTTAGATGGACCGAATGTAAATGATTGATCAGCAAAAATACCTCCTAGATTATATTGTTTATCGAGGGGTGAGTTAATATGATGTTTCAAAGATTGTTCATACGCTAAAAACTTTTCATCTCGGTTGAAAACAACTTCATTATTAAATCGTAATTCAACATTTGTGATTGTATTGTATTCATTTGGGTAGTTATTCTGTACAGATTCTTCCGATTGTGATACAAAAAACATTTCCTTCACCGGGTGTGAAAATTTGAGTAACACATCCTTTTCATTTTCATTAGGTTTCATCTTAAAATTAGACACCTGTACTTGTGTGATTATATAATCGATGGGGTTTGACTTGAGAAAGTTACTCTCATCTGGAGTCACATACACGAATTCAGTGTCAAGGGAAAACTTATTGATCGTTCCAGAAATATCCTGTTCATATGAAGGTCCGTAAAGACCTTTACCACCATATATGAGCTCGGTCAATGGTCGAGTTTTAATTCGAACTTCTACGAGTTGTTTAGTGAGTGCACAGGTTGGAATGGCCAGGGTTGGGTTTCTGTAAAAATAGAATGGTAAATCCAAGAAGTATGTGTACTGCCCTTGGTAACTCAGGATGTTCCCATGACCGTTTAGGAAGTATAGAGTTTGTTCAATATCGTCATTTGTGTTATTGAGCTGCTGATGTAAGTAAATGTACTCCCCCGTAATTCGTTCAATAATTTGCCCACCAATAACTAATTCAGCATATTCTATGAGATGTGTCATAATTGAAGGAGACCAGACAGTGTCATTACGACCCGCTGTATCAGGTGTGGGATCACTGAGTGTAACCTTCAGGGTCATATTACGAATCAAGTCACCCTTATCGTTTGGAATACTACACTCGAGGATTTCACCAAAATCTATCTTACCATCAAACTGACTCTCTATCGTATCTATAGCAAACTTCGTGTGCTTTTTGAAATTCATCAGGAAATACGAGAACTGTGGTTCACCTGTCAACCACTGATCCTGAACACCTGTGGCGGCAAGTCTCAGACGACCAGCCATTCCTACTGTATATGAGTAAAATTTTGTTAAATAAAACGATACGATACAATAGAATGAATCTTCAATTGAAAAAGTTCAAGCCTGAATCAATTGCGGATGATAAGGTCATTGTATTTATCGGTAAGCGCAATACAGGTAAGTCGACCCTCGTGAAAGATATCATGTATCATAAGAAACACCTCCCAGCGGGTATTGTTCTTTCAGGAACAGAGGAGGGTAATCATTTTTATTCCGAGTTCATACCCGATCTCTTCATTTATGGTGACTATGATAAAGATGCGATCGAACGTGTCATGGCGCGACAGCGAAAATTGGTAGGTGCGGGTAAAACTAATTGCGGAGCTTTCATGCTCTTAGACGACTGTATGTATGACTCAAAGTTTCTAAAAGATACATGTATTCGACAGTGTTTTATGAACGGTCGTCACTGGAAGATTTTCTTTATGTTGACGATGCAATATGTGATGGACTTACCACCAGCACTACGAGCTAATGTGGATTACGTGTTCATTCTCAGGGAGAACATCATACAAAATAGAGAGAAACTTTACAAATCCTTTTTTGGTATCTTCCCTTCTTTCGATATGTTCTGTAAGGTTATGGATGCCTGTACAGAAAATTATGAATGTCTCGTGTTAGACAATACTGTGAAGTCTAACAGGATTCAGGATTGTGTTTTTTGGTACAAGGCAACAGTCAGGAAGAATTTCAAAGTTGGGAGTCCTCAATTATGGGGGATGCATAAGAAGATGTATAATTCAAAGCATGCAGAACAAAAAGAACAAGATGCTAAAAAGGCCAACCGAAAAACGGCTATAACCGTCACGAAGAGAAAATAATTGCGTCCTATAGTTTCATGAAAAACATGCGAGTATATTAAATGTCCTCCGGACAGGTCAATACCCTTAATTTGTCAGACGACGGAGAAGGAATGGTCCCGTTACGCGACAATCCATCTACGTCTTTTGCACCTGAAAAAAATGTGAGTCAACATAAAGAGACAATGGATTCTACCCCTATTAATGATATTATGATGGAACCACCTATGATGAGCGAAGAGCCCAAGATGCAGGGTGTTCAGATGGCTGCCGCGCAACCTCAGGGTATGTATGCCGCACCCGCACAGGCCCAGGAACAAAAACCCGCTAACAAATACCCACTTAACCTCACAGATGACCATGTCATCGCTCTACTCGCTGGTTTGTGTGCTGCCATTTCTGTCAGTAAGCCCATTCAAGATAAGCTCGCAACCTCTATCCCCAAGTTCCTTAACGAACAAGGGGGTAGAAGTGTTGTCGGTTTAGCATCTACGGGTGTAGTTGCGGCGATTGCTTTTTACATTGTCAAGGATTACGTCGTGAAGCCTTAAGCGATGGCTCCAGTCTGCCACCCCATATTACTATATATAGAGTTATCTACACCAGTGTAGTACGTTATTAACGCACCGGCCCCAAAGGTCAGTAGTAACAAGGTACTTAACTGAAGCTTTTTGGTATTATCAACCGTGGGATCCTTGAGCGCTTCTTCAGTAGGCTTCCAAACCTTATTCATGAGATAGGTGAGAACGAAAGCAAAGACAGTGGAAGTCAAGAAGAAACCGCGATCGACATGAAGTTGGGGAAGGCGCTGGGAACTCATTATCATTCGGATAGTGTTTGGTATGACAATTGTCAGGAAGGCAAGATTGACGTAGTAGTTTTTAGAATACGCTGGTACACGGGTGATGGCGAATACGATGAACCAATAGACAATCGCAGTGAGTAAAACGTTAAGTGGTGTTTTCATTTACTATAAAACGAGATTATTTATCCTGGACATGCTGACCACAAAATTCAGTCTTTTCTATGATCTTTTGGTAAATTCCTATCTGTATACACATTTCCATGAGTTCGTTGTAATTGGCCCAAAATTGTTCCGAGTGTGAATACTCCTCGACGGTGGAATGTGCCAGTTCATGTATGAGAACATGAAAGATTTCATTCGTACTACCATCGAGACATATTGTGATTTCAGATCCTTTATTGACATTGAATCCTACCGAATCTGTCATCACTTTACGACCCGTGAGTGGTATAGGTCGTACGAGCATGTGAAACTTCTCATTGTTTGTTTCACGCAAATGATCTCTGAGAGTCTTGTACTTTTCCTTGACTTCAGTAAATTCCCTGGGTTCTGTTGTATTGTGTAGTATATAAGCGTTGACTAAAACTAAAATAAGAAACAATATCATCTATTATAGACAAAGATAAATTTGCTATACAATTCTGAGATTGGATTTCCTTTCAGTCCTTCCCAAAATTGTAATCTAAACCCCAACTCTTCTAAGTGTGTCACCAAAAGATCTTTGTACGCTACCGGTTCAGATCTTGGACCATCCGCATAAAATGGTGTGTCCACGAGATTTACAAATAACTTTTCACCAAATCCACCATCTCCGTGTTGTTTGAGTTTAAAAAAGTTTCCCGCATCATCCAAATACGGTGTTTTGAATAGAATCTTCTCTGAATCTGGGATGATACCCATGAGACATCCACCAGGTTTGACTCGTTTTTTAATTTCATGTATCGAACTAAAAAAGAGATCCCTGGATGCGAAGATATAGTGTAACGAAAAATTAAAACACACCACATCAAACTTTCTTTTAGGACATGCGTGTATATCACCCTCGTAAAAATTGACGCGCATGTGCATATTTTTGGCGCGGGAACGCGCTTCGACCAGCGCTTCTGGTTCAGGATCACACATGTTTATATTTGCACCACACTTGTGCCATTTTTGAAGATCTCCACCAAAACCACAGCCAACATCGAGTATATGTTGACCACTCATAGTGACACTCTGTATGAGTTCTCTTTTCGCATCGTTATGATTTTTACGAATCTCTTCCATATTTCTTATACTCTTCACTCTTTTAATTGACTTAGGTTTCGTAGCTTAAAGTTTTAAAGCCTTACATAAATATAATGTCTTTGGAAACCGATTACACCACAGTCCCTGGTCAGATTTTTGCTTGTCTGTCTATTGTTGGACCAGAGGCTCCCCAAAAGAATGATAAGTTTGGTATTAAGATTCGTGGTGCATTCGCTACACGCGATGAGGCGGCCAATCACGCTAAGCGCCTTCAGAAGGAGGATACAACCTTCGATATCTATGTCGTAGACATGTACAAGTGGCTTCTCATTCCACCAGATTCTACAAAGATTGATGATGTACACTACAACAACGAGAAACTCGAAGAGATTATGTCTGGATACAAGGATAACCAGGCACAGGCTGCCCGTATGTTTAACGAGCGTAAGCAGGGTATGATGAAGGATAAGGTTGCGTACGCTCCCGGTGATGACAATTCCCAGTTTTACACCAAACCAGATGAGGCACCCATTTCCCACCCCGCCGATGTTCTCGAGCGTCTCAAGAAGGAGAAGCCTGATTCTCCCATGGAAGATCTCGTGAAGGAGGCGAATGTGATTGTCGCGGCTGAAGTTGAGGAACGCAAGAAACAACGTGAGCTCGAGGATGTCAAGGAAGAGGAACCTGAGGAGACCTCGGCGTAAATAATATTCATATATACTAAAACATAATGTTCAATATACTAATCACTACCATTTTGGTCAGTGCGTTCTTTATTTTGTTTTTTGAACCGAATTGGAATTCAAAAAACAAAAGAGTTGTTAAAAAAGTAAAAAAGGTAAAGGTTTCAACCACGGATGGGTTTGTTGAAGATACGGATGATGCATTTATCATTCCCAGGTATCCTACTCAACTAATAAAGAAGGATCAATCTGGGAAAAATAAACCAGTTTACGGTGATATAGGTACATTTGTGGCGTACTCAACTGTACCTGAGGATCACTGGTTGCATGGTTTTCCCCATAAAAAATCCAAGTAAAAAAACTGCGAATGCGATAATCCATGTCGATTTATCGATATTCTTGAATATGTCCATGCCTTCTGTGGGAGGTGGTGGAGCCGGTGGCGGTGCGTATGTCATTTCAGACGGGTGAAAATAATATTGTTCTTCTTGTTTATTATCTTCATTCTTCTCCTGTTCGTCTAAGGTTGGGTTATATTCGATGGGGTTACCGATATCGGTTTCCATTTTCTATTATAGCTCTCGTTTTTTTTAAGCGTCTTCTTCCTCACTTTCACTTTCATCATCTACGATAAAATCTTTGAGGTTACCGTTTTCATCAGCATCATCATCATCTTCTTCAAAGTCATCATCTGATACACATTCATCGTCGGTATCGATATCGGTATCTGAATCTAGACCCGAATCATATTCATCCGCTGCGTAATCGTCTTCAAGAACAGTCTCAACAGGCTGATAAAGAACTGGCTTCCTAATCACTCTTCTCGAACGCCTAAGCATTTGTATATGTACTGTATTATTGTTTAAGCATTTTTAACACATCGGGGGTTAATACGTGAATTCTAGACTTGTTACGTTTGCATAATGGGCATTTCTGGCTTATTTGATTCTTTTTTACTATATAAGACATATTGACATCCTTGTGTTCACCATTGATTGTCTCACAAAAGTTAGATGTCGTGAGTATGATCCCCTTATTTATGCTCACTACCTGTGTATTCTCCTGACCTTTTATCCACTTGCGTATGTACGTCTCTACCTTTTCCTTCGCGGCACCGTTATTGAGTTTGGGTTTCTCCACAAATTTTTTGATTTCTGGACATTTTTTAATATCCTCCTTTTTAGGATACAATTTATCAGTGATTGAAGGTGGGAGATTGTATTTTCGACCATAGAAATCTTTACAAAACCCATCCCTCCTTCCATGAAGCGTTTCACATCGACAAAAGCATTTCTGTGCAATCACTTTTCCACTGACAAAAAACCAGACATGATTGGATCCATGCTCCCTTTTCAAATTCTCACAATATTTGGATGTCGTCGAAACGAGATACGTATCGTTATGTTTAAACATCTTTGTAATTATGGAATGATCTTGTCCCTCCATATTCTTTCTCACGAAGGCTTCTAGCATAGACTTTAACTCTTCATTTTGAATTTCATCTTTGGTCTGTGCTAACGAGAACGAACCTTCCTCTTTTACCTTGACTGAAGGATTGTCAATTACTGTATTCTGGGGTTCATCTGTTCTTACTGCTGACATTTTCAAAACATCAACATCTGGGTTCTGGCTGATATTAAGCAGGGTACTCAGGGGTCCATTTTTATAGACAAATAATGGTAAATAGGGACGTTGTTCAATCTTTCGCTTGAAATTACATCCTTCACAACCCTGCCCCCCACAAGCATCATGCTTTACCAACTTGAGTGACCACGGCATACGAAATCCACTTCCTTTCGCCTGTCTAGAAACACTCCCATAGACTGCGGCATCCACAATATCACTCCAATTATAAGAACCCTTCGCCCTGGTGAGTGATATCAGAATGTGTTCCCTGAGTGCGATGGCCGAAGCTTGATCTACGATGAGACCCGGCCAATTGAGATGTACACCTGTTTTCATTTTTGTACCACTCTTTTTGGGTGGTGCGACAGATACGAGACATTCTTTACCACCATGTCTTTTCACTTTATCACAAATGACTTTACAGATATCTTTGATTTCTTCAATCGTGAGCGATTCATCTCCCTTGTAATCCAAGTCAACAAAGAAGTTATACGTCTTACTCTTCTGTTCCACGACGAATAACTTTTCACCTTGGTTCACCGCCTCTATATATTTCTCATAGAAGACGTTCAATTTATCAAATGGCACGGAAAGGACACCACCGTCCATGAGCACATGTGATAGATTGGTTGCATTATTAAATTTTTGAGTCGCACACCAACTCTTGAACATACCTTGTTATTGTTCCTCTTCTCTAAACCACGACATACAAGATACATCTCTATATTCTTTACCCTTCGAGAGATCGTTTTTAAGTTCTAAAAGTTGACACACCGTCAATTTATCATTATCAATGACCCACTGTTCAATCTCTTCTTCACATAACCCACGGTTCTGTTCGAGTAGTTTGCGAATTTCGGAAATGATGTAAACCTTAGACTTCATTATTTAATAGAAAATGTTTTTCTATTCAAAGAACTCATACACGCATAGAATTCCGGATTCTTTATCACGTTATCTATGATAAGTGACCATCGCTTACGTGCGTTAAATTCTTCGAGTGTATCGTAACTCATAAAATCGTTTTCATCGTATGTCTTTTTTATTGGTTGTCGTAAAGACTTTTTAACATTTGTCTTATGTTTCTCTTCATAAAACTTCTTTATCTGCCCCTGTTGTTCTGAACGACTGTAGTTTACAAAAAAGATGAAAACATTGTATTCCAGATCAACTGTAGGACTTTCTTTATGTATAAACTTAAACTCCGTATACTGTCCATTCTTTAATGACACGACACCTCGAGTTTCTTCTTCTAGTTCCCTTAGGGCACATCTAATAGGGTTTAAAATTTCTCTTCGTCTGCATCCTCCTGTGACAAATATCCAATCCTTAAATCTTGTATCTCGCACTGTGAGAAACCGTGGTTTCCCATCAGCGAAACTAACGGGAATTGCTATAGCTTTGTACTTTTTCATTGCGCATTCGCAAGTTATAATAAGTCGATATGATTATTCGGTCACTTTTTCCTCTGCAGCTTCAGGTTCGGGTTCCTTCGCTACCAGCTGGGGAGCCTCGAGTTTCTTGGAAACGTACTCGGAAAAGTCTTTCATATGCTCAACTTCCTGCTTCGTCTTGTTCACCTCCCTGAACAGAAAGAGAAGACCGGCTACACATACCACTGTGGCAACTAGCATCATGGTGTCACGATTAATAGGAATCATTATAGAATATACACTCTTTATCTTTTTAAGTAATTACACCCGCGTTAGTCTGTTGAGGACATGTAGGGCAATCGTACGGGCTATGCGCGAATTGAACGGCTTCGTAATGCGTGGGCTGACAACACTTATCAGTCGATGGGGAAGGATGCCCAACGAACTTTTCGAGTGTCCTGGATTTAGGATCATACGTCAATACAAAAACGATGGCGAGGAGGAAAATGATCTTCCAATACATTGTTATTAATTAGTTAGAATATAAAAGACCAGCCATACCATTCTCGATACGGAGAACGTTGTAGTTTACGCCGTACAGATCAGAGGTGACATTTTGCTTATCACACACGATACGGGCGGAATCAAGGCGGGAAAAGTTGAGAGAGCCGGTAGGCTGGAGCTTACCGCAATCAAGGGAGAATGGGTAGAAGAATAGGGACTTGGGAACCGCGGGGGTAGAGGCGTTGGTTGTGTGGTAGTACAGGGGTACGGTGGTGTAGTTGGGGTCAGCGAACTTGAAGTCGGTGACATCGGTACCGTTAATCTGAAGCTTGAGCTTGTTATCATTGTCGAGGATATCGAGCGCCAAACCGGAACCATCGGTGTGCGCCTTAGCCGAGGCCAGGTACTTGATGGGGTGGTTGAAGTTGAGTTCCTGCATCTTGGAACCGGAAGAGATCGCCTTTTGAACCTGGGTGATGAGAAGGTTCATGGGCTGACTAGCGAACAGCTCACGCTCCTGGGTATCGAGGTAGGCATAATTCGCGTAGACATCCCATGTATGAGAGGCTGCCGACGCACCCCAAGTGATGCGAAGCTCGACATCATGATATTGGAGGGCGATGAGAGGAAGGGCAGTCTGCCAGTTCTCACAGAAAGCGAAACGGAGAGGGTAGAAACGCTCCGCGGTAGCACCACCGTACAGGTTACCAGCGACCGACTTGGAGGAGGAGGTCGCAGAAAGAAGGGGGGCGATGAGACTGGAATAAGTGACATCCTGTTCATCAATAACTTGACCCCCAATTAGGAGTTCCACCTTGGAAATTACATCGGTCCAGTCACCGATGGCCGTGGAAGCGGTGCCACTGTTGGGGGCGAGGTAGACATAGTTGAGCATGTCACCCTTGCGCTCGAAGCGGACGGTGGACATGCCATTGTTGGAGACGTTGCCTTGGATGACTTGACGCTCGACAGTTTGGGAAAAATTAGTGTGACGTTTGTAGGTGGACCTAAAGAAAGACACCTCGGGCTGACCGACGAGGTGCACATCCTGGGCTCCGACGGCTACGAGTTGGGCAATACCACCAGACATTTTATAATATAGTGAGAGTTTATTTTTAAGTGCTGGAAGCACTT
>Ga0206682_10001064_pt1 | contig 27533 bp, 35 predicted proteins | sample M240m12015metaG_FD_155444 | JGI IMG/M metagenome (GOLD analysis project Ga0206682, IMG submission 155444) | Ammonia-oxidizing marine archaeal communities from Monterey Bay, California, United States - M2 40m 12015 | ecosystem: Environmental > Aquatic > Marine > Intertidal zone | place: USA...
AGGGTATGACAAAAAAGTTATAATTGCTAAAAGATCTATAAACTCCAAAAATCCAGAATCCAAAACCGAGGAAGTAATTGTTTATCAAACTTAAAGGTTCAAACATATAATTAATTAAAATGCGCGGATTCTCTGACGCTATAAGCAATTTTGAGATTGGCACCTACACGAATAAGAAAATCATTATAAATGCCAAAGATAAGACCCCACTAAGAACTCATACCCCCCGAATGTATATGCCCTTTGGAATCTCTGGTTTTGTGCCAGAAGTTGGTCAAACAAAATACAATGTTGAATTTTCAATGAAGGGGTGGAATGAAGAGGGAAACTATGTGAAGAATTTTTACGATAGTATTCGTGCTTTGGAAAATTTGGTTATTTTGGAAGTTGTCCAACAAAGTGTGGATATTTTTGGTGAAGCCAAGACATATGGTGATGTTCAATCGATGTTTAACTCCAATATCAAAGAAGACCCCGAACGAGAACCAAAGTTTAGGGTCAAAGTTGATACAACCTACGATTCTCGGATTAAACCACTCATTATTGACCCCGAAAAGAATGATATTCGTAAAGAAGTCACAAATGGACTATATGCAAGAAATACAGGTATCGCTAAAGTTGAAATGAATAGTGTATATTTCTTGAACAAGAAATTCGGAATCACTTGGAAGCTTCACCAACTCATGGTATTTGAACCACAGCGGTTGAAGGGATTCCAATTCATTGAAAGTACTTAAAATAAAAAAAAATATAAATCAATCCTTGATTGTAAAATTATTTCTAAAATTTTACAATCGAGTTTTATTAGAAAATATAGAATTAAATTACACAAACTTTCTAAGTGTGTTGTTCATTCCACTTTTTGATGGTTTTTTAACTACATTTGCATATGTTTTGGGGCCAGCTAAATTCTTAATACCTAAGAAGACACGCAATTCGTCTTTCATTCTTGGGGAGTAATTTTTAGAAGTAAATTTATTTACATCACTAGAATTTTTAATTGGAAATTTAACTATTTTAAGAAATCGTAGTTTCTCTGACGATGTCAAAGAATGAAAAACTTTGAAAAATCTTTCTATTTCATTCCTTGAGATATTACTGCTCATTTATATCAGTTGAGATTTTTATTATTGTTGTTGCTTTTCTTTGCCAACTGCGCGAGCAAATAAGTCTTACGCGCTTCATCCGCCAATTTTCCTCTAATAATACCAAAAGATTTTGGATTTATACCAGCTCTTTCTTTAGCTTTTATAACAGATTTTTGCCATGTGCTTACACTTTCAGACTTCATTCTTATATTACTTCTTCATTTTTTTTATGAGCTTTTTGTAAGCGGCTGTGCCTTCCTTGGGCTGAAGCTTGAACCCCTTCTTCGCTGGCTTGAATACGGCAGTCATCGCCTTCTTACCTTCCTTCTTCATACGCTCGAGGGCAGACATTTGCGCCTTCTTACTTTTAATTTGACCATTGTCATCACGGATCAAATCACCAGCCTTCAAACCACCAGCTGTAGATTTAGCTGTCCCGTGAAAAACCTGAGCGCGGGAACCAATTCGTTGCATATCAGACATTTTATATATTACTCACTAAGATAATTTTCGTCATCTGAACATATTTCAATCTCACATTCTTGGTGTTCTATTACCTCTTGTTTCCTTTCCCTTGGTTTCCTCGTCTTTTTTTCTGGGACTTCAATACCGTGCTCCCTGTGCCATAAAACTTTATCCCAAAATTCTTTCATAATTGGGAGTCTCTTTGCAAACCATTCTCGGTCTCTCTTCACAATCGTTATAAGGAATTCAGCTTTTTTTGGCCAGGTTATCTCCTCGGGTTTGTATTGTATGAACCTTGCTTCCTCCAACTCTAGAACCTCCATACATATTTGAAGCTGACCCATATAGTGAATTGGCACCTCATCTTTTATTTCTCTCTTCAAGGGACACTTAATTTCAATTAAATACCCTGCCTCACTCACGCCGTCTGGCGAACCGCCGATCCATTTGATAGTAGGGTGCACATACAATCCTATTTCATGAACTTTGTCCCCAGATTGTTCTTCATATATAATTCTTGCTTCGTCTTCATACTTATTACCATGAGCACAAGCACCTATAGTATCAACAAAGGGCTTACCCTTCCCACATTTATCAAGTAATAAGTCAAAAGGTTTTTGGTAAGGATTCTCCCCGATAGCGCTAGGTACCTGGGATGCAGTTAGAACAGTTTTCCTTAGTTCAAACCACTCTTCTGACCTTTGGGCTGCATATTCGTAACTAATTAACTTAGCAACCTGGGGGTGCATTACATATATAACTATTAAACCTTTTAAGTTGGTGTATTAAAAATTATTCTACTGGATTATTCTCTACGAACTGTTGAGCAGCCCTTTGTTCGGCTAGTTTTTTATTCTTACCAGCTCCTCTTCCCAAAAAATGATTATTGATATACATGTCAATAGTAAAAATACCGTTTTCATGAGAAAAAATTCTATATTCTGGGAGGGGCAAAGAATGCGTTTGTGTAAATCGCATGGCCTTATCCTTAAAGTTATCATCAACTTGAAGACATCTCATGTCTACCAATTGTGGATTTTCATAAATTTTTAAAACGAATTGCTTGACGTGTAATAGTCCCAAGTCCAGGTAAATAGCACCAATCAATGATTCAAAAACATCTTCTAAAATTTTAGGATTTTTATTCCAATTATTTCGCATTCCCTTTTCATCCATTTGAATCCATTTATCCAAACCCATCTTCAAAGCTATTTTTGCCAGCATCTCTCCTCTCACAAGTTTGGTTCTAGCCTTGGTTAGGAATCCTTCTTGTTCTTTTTCATAGCGATCAAATAAAAATTTAGTTATGACGAAACCTAACACTGAATCCCCCATAAATTCTAGGGTTTCAAAACATCTTCCTAATTCGGGATTTTCTTTGAGGATTGATTTATGTCTAAAGGCTCTTTGGTACAAAGAAATATCATTGATTTTTGTACCAACGAGGGATTCCACAGTTGGCTTATCTATCTCCATTTAGATAATTATATAATTGTTTTTTTAAGCCTTGGTCTTCTTCAACTTAGGTTTAGTATCAGCTTTCTTTTCAGTCGCTTCGTCCTTGATGTAGTGTGGGTTCAAGAACTTTTGCATGTTGAGGTAAGAAAGTTCCTCAGTTGGGTTGAGGAGCTTCTTAAGCTTAGCATCAGGAACAATCTTGCGGCCATTGTCTGGGTGCTTGAGATTGTTGGACTTGATGTATTCGTTGATACGCTTAGTGACCTCACTGCGAGAAATCATTTCATCGGCACCGAGAGCCAAGAAAGTGCGAAGTTCATCAGAAACCTTTTGTGGGCGGTTGAAGCCACTGTTCTTGTGGCGCTCAGCGGCCTTTTCACCGGTTGGGTCAATGAGTTGGTTGTAAACTTTGCGAACGAGCTTGCTCAAGGTCTTGACATCTTTTTGTAGTTGCTGGATCTCTTCAGAAGACATGTTTATATCTTACTTGCAACTGTTCCCTTTAAGCGGTTAGTGTGCTTGCAATTATTAGTATTATAACAAGTAGAAAAAGAGCTTTAAGATATTCAGGAATTTTTTCGATATTGATAAGGTTTGTATCTATACCATATGGGGGCCTTGGAGCGACACCTGCACATTGCCCTGGGCATCCTTTATCACAGCACCCTGCATCACATGGGATGACAATTGAATTTTTCTTGTATGCACAGAACTGTTCATTTTCTTTTCCCGGCTTGGCATAACACCTACATTGTTTTGTCACTTGGGTGCACGATAAACTCTTACAGTCCATTTTTATATATGCACATATTAATATGGATGAGACATTGTATTCCGAGACAATTATAAACAAGTATATGAATGAAAATTTATTTTTCAAAGACAAGACTCTCAAAAAATACTATGAAGAAAACAAGTTGACAGAGTTTAGAAAACACTTAGCTAAAAAACACCCAAAGGCCAACCTTGAAAATATGGTGTATGCATATGTCACGGATTCCATAAGAGATATAGTGTATGAAATAATAGGTAAATTGTCAGTCTACTTGAAAAAATCAGGAGACTTAATCCTAACTGGTGGAGATGCTGTTAATTACTATTTACTCTTAGATGATAGAGTAGTTACATCAGACGTTGATACAAAGTTTGTTCCACGATTTAAAGTGAATAAAAAGTTTTTTGCAAACTTGCAAGCTGTTAAACTTATACTATGGAATAAGTTAGGTGAAATATCTCAAAAATATGGAGAAAAAATTAAAAAGCGTCTCACCGAAAATAAAAAACTTGCCAAGTTCTTGGGCATTGGATTTTCTAAGACCGGACCATATGTTACTAGAAGATATACTATAAAGCCAAAGAAGAAAGCTTCCCAAACAAACAAACCATCATTGGAAAATGTTCTTATTGATGTTGAAATTTTTGCTCTTGATTTGAATGTTAATTATTTTTCTATTCAGAAGGGGAGAATAATAAAACATAACTTGGGAGGTATATTGGATATTGCTTTTATGAGACCAGATGAATTCGGATATGAAGTTGGTGAGACAAAAAATACACAAGGTGTTATATTCAGAAATAGTAAAGGTAAGTTGTCTGTCAACCCAAATGTTATTATTGCCAAGAGACGATTTTTGGTTGAAGACATTTATTTGATGCAAGCATTGGGTTTGAGACCCCACAAAAAAGCAAAAGATAAACAGAGAATGGTCCGACTTTTGAAGACATATCCCGAACTTTCTTCAATAACAAAGAATGGTTCCATCGGTGCATTGTTTAGTAAATATCAAAAATCACCAGTTGGTAAAACAAAAAAGAAATCAATTGAGCGCGATGGAAAAGTTAGTATGATGCAGGCACTAAGAGTCAACCCAAAGAAGTATGAAATATATACAACTAAACCTTCAAAAGAAAAATTGAAAAAGTTGACATATGCATCACAAGAAAAGAAGCATGGACACAAGGAAACAAAGTCAAACATGCGGTTTAATGTTGAAACAAACCGATGGGTCAAAAATAATAGAAATGAGTATGTCAAAAATGAATACAAATATAGGTATAACAAAAATAATAAATCATTGAGTATTCCACCCAAACCAGAACTTTATGGCCATAAAAAAAATAGAAATTCCTGGGCCTCTACCAAGTTAATAAATAAATCATCCTTGATTCCATATATCGGTTTAAAGAAGTGATTAGTTATACTAGTAAAATGATTTACGGAACCCCAGTCAAGGATGAAGATGGATGCTACATTGTCAAGGTTAAGAGCGATGAAGGCAAAAAGTGTCTCATCCAATTGAAGAATGTTTCTGTTCGTGATGTTGGAAGTGAGGTCGAAATCAAGACCAAGAACTTTGAAAGCGTTAAAGCTGTTGATGACGAGACTCTTTCTATCGCAAGTGAGCGTTCAGTTGAATGGTTTAAGAAGGAACTTGGTGAAGACAAGTTGAAGGCTTTCTACACCCCCTCTTTCACTAAGAACACGATGACCGCCGAAAAGATTAATGCTACTCGGGTATTTAATCCAGAGCGCGAGTCTATTCCATTTGATATTATCAAGGAATTCAAGACTTGTGATGTTCTCATGGAATTCGCAGGTGTTTGGTTCGCGAAGAAGACATTTGGTCCAATTTGGAATATTGTTCAGGTGAAGCTTGTTAAGCCAAAGCCAGAGCCTGTTCCAGAACCAGAGCCAGAAGCGGCTCCAGAGCCAGAAGCAGAAGAAGAATACCCAGAAGAATGCATTATTGGTGATGACTCAGGCGAAGAAGAAACGGCTGAGGTTGCCGAGTAAAATCATGGTATATACTAAATGCGAGCTGCAGTAGTTATAGCAATTTTTATAATATATATATTGTTCAGGATTTCAGTAGAATCCAGGGAGAAACCAGTTCAGGAGAGGGAGCAAAAAGAATTGTCTTTTCAGAAAAAAATTGATATAACATCTAGTAGATTTTCTAGTCCATACCCCAAGGTCAACATAAAGCACCGACCCGAGGATGAGGTCGGGACACTCAGGATAGATGCATTGGTATATGATCACTAGGTCATTTTTTTTTATTTATTTAATATATAACCATGAACGCTATGCGCCAAGTCCAGGGCATGCTCCCACTTCTTACCTTCCTCCTTGTTGCGTACGCCGTCGTCCTCGGCCCACGCCGCTCCTTCGCGAAGGTTGCGGATGGTGGATGTGGCGGTGAACCAGAACAATCCTCCGCTGACCGCCGTGCCGGCCCAGCGCCAGTCCGCCGTGCGCGCCGATAAATAATTATCAGACCCTTCATCTTTTTCAGTTAAAAAAAAATTATCCATAACATATAAAGATGAATAAACTTAACCGAAATATGAGAAGCCTCATTGTGATCGTTGTTCTCATTTTGGTTTTGACCCGCACAAACTTGTTGAGCCCATTGTTCAAGTTGTTTGGTTTGGGTAAGAAATCAGGATATGAACTCAAGGAATTGGAAGATGCGGAACAGGAGCCAGCCAACAACAACGTCATCCCACGTTGTGAAATGAAGGCTGGAACCGGTTTGGCCTCCAGCCTCTTGCCACGCGAAGTTGCCTCCCAGGAGGACTTTGGTCAGTTTGCTCCAGAAGAAGTTCTCAAGGGGCAAAACTTCCTTGACCCACGTGAACAAATCGGTTTCCCAGAAACCATCGGTGGTGCCCTTCGTAACAGCAACCAGTCTGTCCGTGCCGAACCAGCGAATCCAAAGAATGTCTATGCCTGGAATAACAGCACAATTACCCCAGACTTGATGCAGCGTAAGCTCTTTACTTAAAGATTTAGTAGGATTGTAGTATAAAATGTCAGAACAACAGGAAGACCTCGCAAACGTAGTTAATGAGCTTTTGGAAATAAATAAGCAAATTAGCGATGCTAGGGATGATTTGAAAGTTTTAACGAATGTTGAGAAGAAACTCAAAGAAAAATTGAAATCATCCATGATGACGAAAGATATCGATACGATTAACCTTAAGAAAGGTAAGATTAAGCTCAAGAAGAGCGTAAAGAAGGCCACTTTTAACAAGAAGAGTGTCACTGAGGGTCTAACAAAGTTTTTCAATGGAGATCCAAACCAAGTTGACGGTGCCCTTAATGCCATTAAAGAAGTTCTTCCAGAAAAGGAGAGCGTCACTCTTTCCATGACTGGCATAAAAGAAAAGAAACAATAATAAGTAAGTAAAATTAAACCATGGTTTCCGAATACTATTATGATGATGTCCACGGAGAGGATGCGTCTGATAGTAATTCAGACGATGATTCAAACGAACCCCTCGATTACCAAGATTGGAGCACTATATATAACCAAGAACTTTGGGACATGTGGTATGGCATGAAAGAATATCTCGATAATCGATACACCTATGATGCGAATGTAAATTTATTTGAAAAGGTTCAACCCGATGACTTTTTTTATGAATTTTGCTTTGAATATCCACCACATTTTCATCAAACCGATGAATTCAAAGATTGGGAAAAAGAAAACAAAACTGATTTGAACCATTTATGGAAAATGATTAAGGATAATACGAAAGTTTTTGGAAATAAAATTGGAAATAAAACTTATACTGATTTCTGTATCTTCCTATACAATTCAAAAAAATCTAAGCCAATTATATATAATGAATTTAACAATTCCAGACATAACCTCAGCCAAGGTGGCTACTCCAGCGGCTCTATTTTTAGCGTTGACCCCTGGGTTCATCATTTCTACTGACGGTAAGTCATTGAATTTCATGAAAAATAAAACAAACAGCACATATGTGTTTTTCCATGCGCTTGTGTTCTTCCTTGTCTATTCCTTGGTGGCTAAACAACTCAATCTCATCTTAACTAAGACAGACCTTTTGGTCACTACTTTCTTATTCATCCTATTGAGTCCAGGTATGCTACTAACCATTCCACCAGGTAGTGGGGGACTCTACAAGTCTGGACAAACAAGCATGGCTTCTCAATTAACTCACACATTTGTCTTTGCCCTTGTGTTCGCTATTCTCCGAAAGCAATTTCCTAAGTATTATTAAATGAAGTATCTCATCATTGGCCCCGGTGCCATGGGATATTTCGGTTTTCTAGGATACTTGAAATCCATAGAAAATAAACTTAATGATGTTGAAGAAATATCGGGGGCATCTGCAGGTTCAATACTTGGTCTATTTCTGGCCACAGGTAGAACAGTAGATGAAATTGTTGAATTCTCATTTAATTTAGATATCCCCGATTTTGTTAAAATTAACTTAGGATGTTTCTTTAACAAATTTGGTTTTGTAGATATTGACCCGATAAGGTCTAAACTCATCGAATTTTGTAAAGGAAATCCAACATTCAAGGAACTCAAGAAAAAATTTTATGTATCAGCATTCTGTTTAAACACATCAAAAACAGAATATTTTTCAGTTGATACACATCCAGATATGTATGTCATTGACGCAGTATGTATGAGTATGTCAATTCCATTCATTTTTTCAGCTTCAACATACAATGGACACACTTATGTAGACGGAGGAATGATTGAACAATTGCCGTACGTTCCATTTCTTCAGAAAAAACCATGCCATGTTCACGCAGTTTTATTGCGCCAAGAAGGAAGATTTCAGGAGAATGTAGATACACAAATGGGATTCTTGCAATCTATTATAATGGGTTCATTAAACAATAGAGAAGATTATGGAGATAAGATTAAAAGGGTTTACATAGATGTTGAACATGACACAAATGTATTTGATTTTGAAATGTCCCACGAAGATAAATTAAAATTATATTTCGAGGGTCTAAATAATTTGTCCGCATATATATATGGCGTCTCTTAGCCCTACTATTACAAAGAATAATCTTGTGAGTAGCGCCCAGGAAAGGTTCAGTGTAAATGTCAGCAATGTTCCAAAAAATAACATTATTGCGGCATACAAGAATATAACTAGAGATAGATTGCCACTCCCACCATTGGCACTTTCCGAGGACAAGACTCTCATGATTGATGTAAAATCACCATTAACTGGCAAAAATTACAAAACACTCTTTTCATCAACTTCTACAAAATCACAATTGAGAAGAATTGCGAAAAAGGTAGACCTCATGAACTACCTTGAAATGACAAAGGATGAACTTGTTAGACAAATAACTGAATATCTCAGCACCTTGGACATTTGTGAACCAGTTGAACTTCAAAGAAAAAGAAAAACAACAAAAAATGTTGTTTCAAATACAAACAACTTTGAATCATTGAACAATGAAACACCTTCACTTAACAACAATAATAATTTTAAAACTGTCAACAATAACTTTGGAAATAATGGAAACCGAACAAATGTTTCTTTAGGAAACGGAAACAACGGAAACCGAACAAATGTTTCTTTAGGAAACGGAAACAACGGAAACCGAACAAATGTTTCTTTAGGAAACGGAAACCGAACAAATGTTTCTCTAGGAAACGGAAATAGAACAACCGTGTCAAGAAATGGATTCACTAGAGGACCCGCACCCAAGGGTAGAAATCAACCTAAATCTATGAGAAATAAAAACTTAAATGGTGGAACTTCAATAAATTCTATTAAAATACCAAACATTAACATAAATGTAAATGCTGATAAGGGGTTCTTTTCAAAATTATTTAGTGGTGGAACAAGGGGAAGAGCTACATCTACAAACAAAAATACAAACACTACATCTACAAACAAAAAAAATAAGTCTAGGGGAACTGGCAAAGCTCCCAAAACAGCGCCAGTTGACACTAATGCAGCAGTTAATGTAAAAAATACAGACGATACTAAAGAGACATTGAGAAAAGTCTATGGTTTGAAAAATGAAGAAGCATTAGAAAAAATATCAAAATTTTATGATGAAAGGTATTCTAAGACTGGAATTCTAAGAAAAGAAATACCAGTCACAAATCAAAGTATTAATATTGATATGACTAAACTTCATTCAACCAATATAGATGTTATTTTACTTGTGGGTAAAATGAAACATAGGTTAAAAGCTTTTAAAACATTCAAGGCAAGAAAGATATTTAATTTAATGCATAAATTATTTTATGAGCCATTTATTTTAGCCATAATGAAAAAATATAATGTAGACACAGATGAGGCGGTGAAGATTTATAAAAGATATTTAATACACCTAGAAACTTCTCAAGTGAATATAAATATTTATCAAAATTTACCAAACTTTGTTAGAAAAGTGAGATTAAATAGAGCTAATAAACCAGTCAATACACAAACCAATAAACCAGTCAATACACAAACCAATAAACCAGTCAATACACAAACCAATAAACCAGTCAATACACAAACCAATAAACCAGTTAATAAAAATGTTAATGCCAAAAATAAAATCATTAATAGAATCAACCCCGACGGTTCATGCTTGTTTCGTTCAATTGTGAGAGGTGATGCGTTGTTGAATGGTTTAAAGATGACAAAGGCCATGGAGGACAAAAAAACTCAGGAATTGCGCGTGAAAATAGTTGAAATGCTTTGTGGAAGTAATAAAAATAGATACAGAAAAGAGGTTTCTGAAGCACACCGTGGAAATGAGAAGCTTTATAATGCGTATACATATAAGAAAAATGATGGCACTAATAAAAATTATAAATTTGAGGATTGGGACCGATATTGCGCAGAGATGAAAAAACCTGGTATTTGGGGTGGTTTGGTTGAAATCTACTTTGCTCCACGAATAATAAAACGTCCAATAGAAGTTTATCACGAAGTTAACGGAGTTCGCAAATTCTATAAAAAATATACAGATCAAATTAACAATAATAATTTGAGAAAGGAACCAGTTACGATTTTATACAAGGGTAATCATTATGATTTACTAACTACAAAACCAGCTAATAAACAAAATAATAAACAAAAGACATCAGGGGGCGTTTTTAATATTAAAAAATACGCTGCGAATGCGGGTTTGACACCTTCACAAATAAGCATATACTTCAATAAAAATAAAATAGAAGGACAATCAATAAATGTTTTAAAATTAGCAGTTGAAAAAGTGCGTTCAGGTTCTCAAACTCCAATAGGAAACGCTATAAAAGAATTATATAACGGAGTGACAGTTGAAAATATTCCCGATCCACAAGCTGGTGGAAGATTCAGAAAAAATAATACAGAAAAATAATAATTAAATGATTAACAAATTTAATTAACATATATAATTAAATGAAATGAAACAATTTTATTTACTTATATATATATGCCGGTCGCGTTAAGGAATATTCAGGATATACCGAGGTGGAGTGCCTTTGAGAACGATATTTTAAAAGGTGAGGCCCTATACAAAAACGAAGTTCAGGTGTATGGAACACAGTTTGAAAATGCGAAATCTGATATAAAAAAGGGTGAACAAAATAAACAAAAAGAAATTGAAGTTGTTAGAAAATTTTCTAAAGAACAAATTATTAAATTAGATTTATCAAATGAAGAAAAATCTAAAATTGTATCTAATTTGAACAAATCTAAAATTACAAATGAAATGAATAGTATTGTTGCCAACGCTAAAAAAATTGTAAACAAGAAAAACCAAAAAAGAATTTTAAATGAATATATTAATGAGTTAAAACCAAATGAAAATTCAAAAAAATCAATGAATGTAATTAGAAATGCGTATCTTGGTAGTAAAAAAACACTATTTGGTTTTACTAAATATAAAACAGTCAACTCTGCTAAAAATGCTATTAAAAAACTGAAAAATAAAACTCAAAATAAAAAAGAAAGTAAGACAGAAAATAACATAAAAGAATTATTATTAATTTTTGCAAACAAAAAAGATCCAACTGAAAAATATACAAATGGAATAGAAGAGTATATAAATAAATTATTGAAAAATGGTCTTAGTAATGTAAATCAAGGAAAAATAAAAGTGAGTGAATTCATTACAAAAAAACAAAAAAATAATGAAAACAAAAAGTTTATAAAAAATACTGCTAAAGGTATTACAAACCGAGTCATCAAAAAAGCAGAAAATGAAGAAGAGTTTGTCAAAAAAGCAAAAAATAATGAAAACAAAAAGTTTATAAAAAATACTGCTAAAGGTATTACAAACCGAGTCATCAAAAAAGCAAAAAATAATGAAAACAAAAAGTTTATAAAAAATACTGCTAAAGGTATTACAAACCGAGTCATCAAAAAAGCAGAAAATGAAGAAGAGTTTGTCAAAAAACAAAAAAATAATGAAAACAAAAAGTTTATAAAAAATACTGCTAAAGGTATTACAAACCGAGTCATCAAAAAAGCAAAAAATAATGAAAACAAAAAGTTTATAAAAAATACTGCTAAAGGTATTACAAACCGAGTCATCAAAAAAGCAGAAAATGAAGAAGAGTTTGTCAAAAAACAAAAAAATAATGAAAACAAAAAGTTTATAAAAAATACTGCTAAAGGTATTACAAACCGAGTCATCAAAAAAGCAGAAAATGAAGAAGAGTTTGTCAAAAAAGCTGCTGCTGCCACCGCTGCCGCCGCTGCCGCTGCCGCCGCTGCCGCCAATGCGGAAAAACGCAAAGCCAAGGAGGCCAACAATGCTCGTAAAGCTAATGCGGAAAAACGCAAAGCCAAGGAGGCCAACAATGCTCGTAAAGCTAATGCTGAAAAGAAGGCCGCCCAAGAAGCTGAGAGAAAGGCATTAAATGCTAAGAAAGCTGCCAACAAAGAAAAGAAGAAACTTCCAAATGCTCCAATTGGTAAGGGGTTGAAACCACCAACAGCTCCTGCTCTTCCAAGCGGTCAAGTAAATCAACCAGCTCTTCCAGGTGCGGTTCAGACACCAGCTACAGCTCCACAAGGAACTGGTTTATTAGCAGGTGTTGCTGCGGCCAAATTCTTGGGAAGAGGTAAAAAGAAGTCTTCAGTTCCAAAGACCTTAAACAAACAAATCCAATTGGCTAATGTGAAAGGTAATTTGAGAAAATTGGCTTTCTCAACAAGTAATGCCATGACTACATCTAACATGATTAAAACAAACTTTAAACTTCCACCAATGACAAGTAATGTGTCAAGCAATGTAGCAGTTGCTCCATTGATGTTGACAATGACTAAGGAAATTAAAAATTTCGTAAAAGATGGTTCTTCTAAGAATTCTGCGTTCAGAAAATTGGCTAAAAAATACCATCCAAACCGCCCCACTGGTTCAAAAGAAACCATGCAACTTTTACAATCTCTCAAAAATAATAAGAAACTCAACAAAGAAATACAAGCTCTCCCAGAACCACCCAAAAATATGAAAAAATTATTGAATAACCAAACTCCAAAGAAAAAAGGTTACTCTGATAAGAAAACTGTCAACTTCGGAAAGAAATTAAGAGAAAAGGCCAAAGAAGAAGCCAACAAAAAAGCCAAAGAAGAAGCCAACAAAAAAGCCAAAGAAGAAGCCAACAAAAAAGCCAAAGAAGAGGCTAAAAGAAAGGCCAAAGAAGAAGCCAACAAAAAAGCCAAAGAAGAGGCTAAAAGAAAGGCCAAAGAAGAAGCCAACAAAAAAGCCAAAGAAGAAGCCAACAAAAAAGCAGCAGCTGTGGCTGCAACTGTAGGCAGTTTAGGTGTGGCTGCTGTCGCCCGTAAAGCTGTTAAGAAGTTTAAGAATGCCACCCAAAAGAAAAAGACACTTACCCGAACACAAACATTAGAACAAGCGGGTGCAGCTGGTAAGAAACAAGTCAAAGCTAGAAAAGGATTACTTTCAGAAGTTCACCTAAAATTTTATAAAAACCAAGTAAAACGAAATAATCCAACTGCACGAGGAAGAGAATTGACTAAATTATTGCATGAATTGATATGGGAAAAAATACAAAATAAAAGCATAAATGTTAATGCAAAGAATCCAAATATTGCCGGTAAATTTGCTGGTAGATAAATAAAAATATTTTTATAAATTAATGAAGAAGGCTATTCCATTAGGAAATAACACTCTTCTATCTGACCATGGATACAAGGGTGTTATTGATAAGTCGCCATTGGCAAGACACAGGGCATTGATGCGTGTTATTAGGAGTGGTGAGCCATGGTTGGGTCTTTTTAGAAAGTTGAATGTATTGATGATATTGTTCAAAAACAAAAATCCCAAACTTTCAAAGATTTTCAAAGAAGACCGAGATTGGGTGAGATTAAAGTTTAAAGGGAAGAGTCCATGATTTTGTAAGATGGACTGTTCAGTTTGTTGTGATAAATACAACATAACTAATCATAAGAAAATTGACTGTTCATATTGTGATTACTCATGTTGTAGAATGTGTGTGCAATCCTATCTCGTCTCGACAATGCAGGACCCTCACTGTATGAATTGTAAAAATTTATGGAATAGGGAATTTCTAGCAAAATATTGTTCAAAAACTTTTTGTAATGGTGTTTATAAAAAACATCGTGAAAAAGTTCTCTTGGAAAGGGAAAAAATATTAATGCCCCAAACCCAACCTCTTGTCACAAGAGAAATAGAAGCGCGTCGTATCGAAAAACAAATTGAAGAAATGAACAGGGAACTAAATACACTTTATATAAAGCGTGCTACTTTACTTGAAAATGCACATATTGTTAGGAACACAAATGTTTCTTTAGATGATTTGGAGAGTCGAAGAAAATTTGTTAGAAAGTGTCCCATCGATGATTGCCGAGGATTTCTTAGCACTAAATGGAAATGCGGTGTTTGTGAAAATTACATTTGTAATTCCTGTAATGAATTAAAAGAGGAGGGACATCAATGCAACCCCGATGCAGTTAAGACAATGGAATTATTGAAAAAAGATACGAAAGGATGTCCTTCATGTGGAACTATGATTACATTTATAGAAGGGTGTAGACAGATGTGGTGTCCATCGTGTCACACAGCCTTTGACTGGGCTACTTTACGAATAGACACCGGTAAAATTCACAATCCCCATTATTATGAATTCAAACTACAAAATGGATTACAAGGTAGAGACCATGCAGATATTCCATGTGGGGGTATTCCAGACATTTATGAAATATGTGGTGCTTTAGGTGTCACGCATAAATATATAGTTGAAAGAATGACACTCAATGAAACTGATAGAAAACTTGTCAACATTCATAGAGCAATTATACATATAGAGAGAATAGAGTTGAGATATTATTATGACATAACTGAAGAAGACAACAAAGATTTGAGAATATCTTACATGATGAATGAGCTGTCAGAGATTGATTATAAAAAGAAAATTCAAAGACGAGAAAAATCTAGGGAAAAGAAAAGAGACATTCACAATGTATTAAGAATGTTCATAGATACAAGTGGTGATTTATTAAGACAATTTGTGTTAGATAAAAATAAGAAAGAGGAAATATACAATACATTAGATAAATTAGTTTCATATACATCAAGGGAATTAAAGATGGTTAGTAAAAGATACAATTGTGTTGTTCCTTATTTTACATATGATTGGTCCTTTAGAAAATAATGTAATTATATAATAGATGATAATAATTTATGTTATTGCAATTATAATATTTTTGTATTTGTTGATTCCAACATACAAAAAACCTCGCGTCTACAAGGATTTTATAACAGAAGAAGAACGCCAACACATCATGGAGCGGGCTAAAAAAAATTTTAAGCCCTCTCGTGTAAATGGTGATATAGACACAAGTAAAATAAGAGTGAGTGATACTGCGTGGTTAGATCCAAATAATGACCCAGTTGTTAAACGAGTTATGAAGCGATGCTTGGGTAAATGTGATAGACCATTACGAAACTGTGAACATTTACAAGTTGTTAGGTATAGACCAGGTGGATATTATAGACCACATCACGATGCGTGCATGCTTCGCGCGGGGTGTCGTGAATATAACCAGCTTGCTAATCAGAGAATGTTTACCTTCCTCATAGCATTGAATGATGACTATGAGGGAGGAACTACATCTTTTCCAAATTTAAATAAGACATATAAATTGAATGCCGGTGATGTGCTCAAATTCCACAACTTGAACAATTATGGTTGGGGTTCTGACTCTTCACTACACTCTGGGGACCCAGTTAAGAGTGGTGAAAAGTGGATATGCAATGTTTGGGTTCACACCTATCCATATTAATAACCGACATTGCTACTATAGTTGGAAAAAGTTTTACTAACAATTCATTTTGTTTCATATCCTCCTTTTGAAATTTCTCGGGGTTTAAAAGTCCTTCCCAAAGAACTTCTATTCCTCTCTTAAAGTGAAAAAACGATGCTCGCAGAACATATAGGTATTTATTCATTACACTAAACTACATCTTATTCTTTAAATTGTTGGAATAAATTCCCACCTTAACTCTTCACATATTTTTCTAAATAATACATCTTGATTGTATAGTTTTTCTTTACTCTTCAACAATGGAAAATATTCTAGGTATTCATCTTCCCCTAGGAGTTCACAAAACTTATATAAAACATATGAGTATGAAAGAAAATTCTTTCTTTCGGGTGGACAATGTTTTTCAAACGGAGCTTGAATATCTTTGAACATTATTCTCAACCTCTCTTCTAATTCTTGTGGCATTTTTGGTGCATTTATACCATTGAGAATATTTGTTATATATGGAACATGTTCATAATATTTATTTAATTTTAATTTTTTGAGCAGACTTCTAATTTTAGCATGTGTTATGTCTTCAAGTTTTTTAATTTTAATTTTCTTGAGTTCAATTCTTAGATTGTCAATGACTTCTTGTGGAATATTTGTCATTTCTTGTGCTTGGAATTGAGACAACCATTCATTGAAATGATTTTCTCTTTTGTATGAATAATTAATAATTTTTTCTGTTGATTCTTGTTCTTCCCTATATGTGAGTTCTTCGCTAATTATAGTGTCTACAACTCGACCACAATCACCACATACAACATCGGTTGTTTCATGGAACGATAAAAGATTTGATGTATTGCAGTTGGAACAATATTCTTGTTTTTTTGTTTGTGGTCTTTGTATATTTAAATTTTCAACTTCCGCGAGATAGTCTAGATAAATATCTTTTCTTTCGAGACCCTTTGTTTCTTTACAATTAAACACATTGTCTGTTGATACATTTGTGTCTTGTTCTTCCGTGTGTCTCGACATGTAAGGCATGCATCTAATAATGTAGTCGGCCATTTCCGTTTCTACAAGAGATTTATTATGGGGTTCATGTTTGATTTTATGTTCAAAGTCATCTAAAATGTTTTTGTATCTGCTTAAAAAATTACCTTCCATTAAATATAATGTTTCTTAATCTTTTAACCTCTATTATTTTGTGGGGATATGAAAAGTATAGTTTGTTTTTCAAGAACAGAAATTACAAAATTATATATCGTTCCCTTGAATATTCTATAGACCCCGATGAAGAAGATTATATTGTCTCCGGTGAATTTTGGTACAAGGAATCAAAGTATTGGAGCCATTATAATGTCAACCACTACGCTGACATAACAAATGTTGATATGTCAAAACATCCAATTCCTAAAAATGTCACAAAAACAATAGTGTGCACAAAATACTATTATAACAATCGCGTCTACAAATATGTCACGGAAGGCGTGGAACATTCATGGCCACCTCGAGATGATTCAACAGGTATTTTTTTACCTATCACCCGTGCGTGTTTAATGAATGATGATTGTGAAGTTGTTCGAGATGTCACGGAAAAAACAAAACGCTACGCCGGTCCTAGGAATAACTTTTACGGTGAAGAAATTCCTATCCGGGATATTTTTACTTATGATGAGATGACACTGACTAAAGAATACCCATATTTGGTTATTACAACCGCCTTGGGTCAAGTCAAGGGTTTCAAAACTCATTGTGATTCACTCAGCTTTGTCGCCAAGTAGAATCTTAATTCTCCTAGATTAGCGATACTATATTTAATAACCAAAAAACGATTACCTTCTTCCTGCATAAGCTGTAGCATCGCACACATACTCGTCGCTTTTGTGAAAATATTTAAATACTTGAGTGAATATTCTCCCGAAAGTTCCTTTTCAACATGTTCAATGCATTCGATAGAAGTTTCTTGGTTTGCAAAATCCCCTTTACATCCGAGTGATATTATATTCCCTTTTCTTTTAATCAAAATATCTGTTCCAATGTTAGTCATGTCTCGACAAATTCTTTGGAAATCAACGGATGAGATGGATGTTGTTATACTTATTGGAATTTCAGGAACTTCATAAATGTTTTCATTTATGTCCAACAATTTGAGTTCAAACTTTGTATTTGTTTTTTTGCTTTCACTCATGATTTCAATATTCATAAATTCTTTGGAATTGATTGAAAGTTTGAGTATATCATTATTTGTTATAGACTTGAGAAGTTTGAATGTGTTTGAAATGTTTACTCCTGCAACAATTGGTGCTTCACATTCATATTCTTCAAAGTTTTCTGCTGAAAGTCGTAAATCAATGAGTGATGTTCTCGCTGTATCGAGGGTTGTTATGAAAACACCTTCAGGTTTGAAATATATATTTACATCGTTTAATATACCAGAAAGAACTTCGAAGCACGATTTGACGGCAGAAGCCTGAATAGTAACAAGCTTCATTTACATAAAGATTTATCTAATTCTTTAACTAGGTTGATTTCCGTGCTTAGAATAAGAATCTGTCACATCGGATGTAATCTTTCTCTCTAAATCTGGAGTCATAGCTGGTTGGAGAGATTGTCCATAATTATTAATATCGAAACCAATATCGCATGCATCTTCTCCGTCATCTATAGATGAAAAAGTGCTGCTGAACCCCCCTTCGAAACTGAGATTTGTTATTTCCTTGTTGGGCAAAAGGGATTGAAACCAGTTTTGTATTTCTTTACCCACGAGGACCTTTCCTGTTTTTGTGAGTAGAGTTGGAACAGACCTAACCCGATCTTTCAGAGCAGGAGGTAATCCATGTGTATTTACATTGTGATATTTGACTACATTTTTGAATTCAGGATGTTTATTCAAATATGCGATGAGGTCATTGCTGTGATTGCATTTGGGGCTATATATCAAAACACTGGCCATCTCTTGTATTACCTAATTTTTTAATTGCAAAAAAAAATAACGCATAATACTAAATGAATAAATATATTCTTTTGCTTTTGCTCGTCCTGGTATTTGTCTTGATGACCCAGAAGGAGGGCTACAAAGAAATGTTTGGATTTTCTGGGCACAAGAAGGAGGCCAATTATTTGGTAATCAACGACACTCTCATAAATATTTCTGATTACCAGGAAGTTCCAGTGAAAGTTGGACCACACCATCTTCAAGCAATTATTTTGAATGCGAACAAGTACATAACCGAAAAAATTGATGACTGTGCTTACATTATTGAGACAAGTGACATTAAACAATACAAGGGTTCTGCCACTTATGAACAGATTGTGCGGGCTATGTTCATGTGTGTGAGAAACAAGGGGTACACATATGGTTTTGCGGTGACTGTTGATGTTGAATATGACACCGCTAAGATTTTGGGTGTCCGAACTCAACCATTGGGAATTGATGCTCCTTCTGATGTTTCTGCTTATACCTCTGACGGCGTCACACAAAATTTCACAAAGTATGAAACCATCAAAAAATCAACCTTGTTGACTCGTGGTGATTTCGAAGAAATTTTGCCAGATCCGCGTCCAACCAGTGCATAAAATAACTATAGCAGATATTAGGTAATATGTCATGTTGCGGGTAAGCGACGTGATAAAAGTTGATTATGAGCGTAAAAGAATTCGTAAAGAGATATACAATCGAATTTACGAACAATTTACTAGAAAGGTAAAGCTCAGCACAGAGATGGGATACAAGCATACAATGCTTACTGTTCCTTCTGTGGTTTTTGGTTTTCCTCCATTCGACAGGGAAATAGCTGCTCAATATCTTGCGAGACAGTTTAAGAATGGTGGTTTTGAAGTAAGTATAATTGACTTGTATACTATTTATGTTTCTTGGAACATTAATATGAAAAAACCCAAAAAGAGAGAAGTTCGTGAGGAAGAACCAGAAGAAGATATTGACCTTCCTAATTTCATGAATTTGAAAAAGGCGGCAGCCAAATACAAAAAAAGTGCGTAATGCGACTCTAAAAAAAACACACTTTTATCATAAAATGGATAATAACTTGAGCGTGCTTGTTGATGCCAAAAATGAATATCAGGAACAACTCGTGCGTCTCATAGCGCCAGTTATGATAGAGGTATTTCATGCTATGTTTCAGGAAGCCACAACAGCTTCCAAAAACCGTAAAGTTTTGCAAATGTTTCAAAAATATTTGAAGGAAGTTCCAAATTGGTCTAATGCCATGTCCAAATCACACAGCGATAAGATTGTTAATCGCTGTTCTTGGTTCAATGATTTGTTGGCCGCTGTTTTTGTCAGTAATGTTAAAATTCTTTCTGCTGTCCGTATTCAAAGTGGAACTAAAAAGCTTTCTTTGAAGCTTCCATCGAACGAAGTGTTTGTTCAAACCGTGTATAACAATGCCGCAAAAGATTTGTATAATGACCCATATGTTTTCAGCGAGGTTCAATCTGAATACCGCAGAGATGACGAACTTACACAACGCTTTGGTCGTTGCATTGAATTAACCATCAAGGAGTTGATTCCAGTTCAAGACATTCTTTCTACTTACATGCACCAAGCGAGTAATCAGGATGAGTTTGATGTTGACCACCACGATCCAGTGGACGACGATGATGTCGAGGGATATACAGAAGACGCTGAAGGTGGTGAGGGCGAAGGCGAAGGTATGATGGATGAACCACCAGAGGGTCCAAATTTAGATGAATATCCAGATGGTGCTCCTCCTCAACCAGAAGAGGGTGAAACAATGCCCGATGAACCCCAAATGTCTGAAGAATCTTCCGGGGTTCCATTCGAAACTGAGGTTGGTGTTAAGACAATCCCAACCCACGACACCCCAGGGGAAGAAGAAAGTTTGTTTGATGATGCCCCTGAACAACGAACAAAAAAACTCAGTTATATGTAAATGGAACTCACCGAAACTCTTAGAGACCCCACGGGCGCCGCGTTGGTCGCTGCTGCTTTGACCGCGGGGTACATTTACATCAAGGAACAAATGAATAATGAACCAAAAAAAGAGCTAAATGCTTATTTGAAACCAGCGGTGCTTAATGCCGTCATGGTTTACTTTATAGTCGACCAAGGCATCTCTCAAAAGGAGATGCTTTCTGCAGAGCCATTCTAAACTTAAAGATAAAACCTATAGTATATGTATAAAAATGGCTTCTGTCTCTGCTTTCAACGACATGATGGGACAATTCATCGCGGAACTCCACCGGGCGTTTCCAACTGAAAAAGGAATTAAGAAGTTCATGACGTCGTTTGAATTATTGCGTGATGCGAACGGTCGTAAATGCGTCGAGGCTTACATGGGAAGCATTGGTCCATATTCAACTAAAATCTCCAACAAGGATGAAACTTTCATTACCGAAGACCTTCCAAACATTGAATTTATGAAGGACTTGAACATTAAAGACTTGTGGGGTTCCGCGAGTGGCAAGACGAAGGATGCCATCTGGCAATACATGCAGACTCTCTATATGTTGGGAACCGCTATTTCAGCTGTCCCAGAAGGAACTTTGAGTGTTATTGAAAACATGGCGAAGGATGCTGCTGACAAATTGCAGGGGAGCGATGGTAGCATCGATGAAGCCGCTCTTCAAAAAATGATGGCGGGTTTCCTTGGTGGTATGATGAAAAAATAAATGGCTATTATATAATAAATGAATCCTTTGTTCGAAGGTCCAAAGAAAACATGGTTCGATGATCCAAAGATTCTTTTTGATGTTAACAAAGTTTTTGAATTTTGGCCAGTTGCTTCACAAACTTCAGAGGAGCGAGTGAATGCGACTTCTAGGTTTATTATATACGCTTCTTGTTTGATTTATTTATTGCGCCGTGATGTCCGTATCTTTGTTTTAGGCATCATGATGTTGGCCATCTTATACATTATGTATAAGTCAAATATGGTCAAGGAAAATATGTTTAGGCCTTCAGTAGCGGATGACATTGCTCGTGGTAATTGCCAAGCTCCAACTTATGACAATCCCATGGCCAATGTTTTGATGTCTGATTACGCCAACCCCAACAGACCCCCAGCTTGTTATTCCGAAAGTGTCTCCCCATTGATTACAAAGGCTTTGAATGATACACTCCCATACGATGCAGGACGCTCTCGTTCTCCACTTCCTTCTCAGCAGAGAGCCTCAGCTGCCCGTCAGTTTGTGTCTTCCCCCGTGACAACAATTCCAGGTGATCAAACAGGATTTGCCGAATGGTTGTATGGACCCAAGTTTGGACCCATGTGCAAGAGCGATGGTTCCACTTGTAGCCCAGACGCGAGAGGTGCCCAACTTTCTCAATTTGGTGGATTGGACATGATCGGAAATAAGCGAGGATAAATATTCTTAGTAACTAGTAAATGGAATATCAATTACAGCCAGATTTGCAAAGAATCCAAAATCCAGCGCTCCCCACAAATTCCGCAATCGAACATGTTTTTACTTACCCCGAAGGTGCACGTGAGCAAAACTTTGGTTCTCGACCAAACACAATGCTTTACGGAACAGCGCCTTATATGGCCGGTAAGGGTTCTCCAGCTGCTTTAATTGAAGTGTCCGATGAACTCCGTCCACAAGCCACTACTCGCTTCGGCAAGGTTGTCGTCAACAACTACGAGAAACAACATTTCCCACTTGATACATCCATGCCTGCTCCCTCTCTTCCCAATTTATATGAACCACGAAGCTCCCGTGCGGAACTTCAGAACGATTTGTTTGATTTACGATACAATAAAAAATATCAATAAATACTAAATGGCTGACCCCGTCTCTGTTTTAGCTTTATTAGGTTTGGTATATACTGGAAAAATGTTGGCTGAAAACCCAGTCTCCCTTTCTTCCAGTCAACAAATATTGAATCAGGGGGGACCAGGTCCCTCAAAGATTAAAGACGCGACCAAGGTGGACGTTGAACAAATCAATCTAAATACGGATTTCAAGATAAATAGTGAAGAAAGACAACTCACAAGCCCAGAGGTTGCTGAAACAGCTACTTTTGCCGATATTGTGCCACAAACCCGTTCAAGTGGTGGCGAAGTTTTGGACATGAAAGACCGATTTGCTACTGGTTTGAATGTTCATAACAACCTTGCTTCCATACCAAAACAACAAGTTGGCCCAGGTTTGGGTATTGGAGCTGATGTTCCAGCGGTCGGTGGTTTCCAACAAATGTTCCGTGCTATACCAGAAAATGTTGGTGCTTACCGATTGACAACTCTTCCAGGCCGTGCTGGTCCAGGCTTTGACCCACGCGGTGGTCGTGGTCAGAACAGGCCAACTGTTGGAAACAACAAGCCAGAAAAGACCGCTTTCCTCCCAGAACGACGCCCCCCAGTGTTGGGTAGGGCTCAGGGTCCAGGCGGTCCAATGAGTGGTGTCACCGTTCGTTCAAGCCAACAGCGCACTATGCGAACCACAAACCGTTCAGAAACTGGCGCCAGAACAGATGGTCTTCAATACGCTCCAGCCAAGAAAATTGTTGCCCACGGTTCATTTGCCCAAGGTCCAACTAGAAATAAAACTGATATTGCCGATGGACAATACGCTTATATGGACAACGCTGCTCCAGGCATTTCAAGCTTCTACGGCGCCTATGAGAACTCCACCCTCGCGGAGGCTGCTGGTAATAAAGTCAGAACTCCAGCGGAACTCGCTCGCTATGGTTTGCGCCTAAGCGATCGTCGTGCCACTGTCCAAAACAGAGGTGCCAACGCTGGTCGCATGAATGTTCGTGGCAACCCACTCCAAGCGCACGGTATGGTCACAGCTGTTCGTTCAGACAACAATCGTTTGGATGGATACACTGGACCAGCCAACGCGGGATGGACACAACAATATGTCAAGTCGAAATACCAAGACCTCAACCCATACAAGGGACAAGAAAACAAACTCGATTTGCAATTGGCCAAGAGACAACTCAAGAACAACCCTCTTGCACAGACACTTTCCAACTAAATTATTATTTCAATATGTATGTTTTAACATTCATTAAAATTATGTCCCTAAATTTTAATGAGTGACTACTACGTTTTAGATGTCGATAGTGGTGACAGAGATGCAGTTTTGTATCCAAATGTTTCCAATCTAGAAATTTATTTAGAAAACGAAATTTATGAAGTCTCTAAAATTGAACTCACATCGGGAAACATTTTGATTCCCCAAATGGATATATGTGGAACAAATAAAAGTTTTCAGGTGGATGATACTATCATAACACTCGATGAAAAAAATTATTCAGATGGTAATGTTTTTGCACAAGATTTACAGACAAAGCTCGTAGGTTCTTCAAACGTGACAGGTGTATCATTTGATAGTAATACATACTCCCTCGTCTTTACAGGAAGCACTGATTTTACATTTAAATTTAAAAGTGGTCATAATGGTTATGATATTAATAATGATGAAACAACACCCCATGAAGTTATAGGTTTTACTGCAACCGATGTATCATCAAGTGGGAACACCCTTCGGTCAGGAGCTGTAAATTTTAATGGTCCAGGTGCTCTAGTTTTAAGACTCAGTTCTGGTTCAGATATATACGGAAAAGACATTTATTACCACAAACCATACTACACGGGTAAAATTCAACTAGGGAAAGGTGCTCGCACAAAATTCATAGGTGGTAATGACCTTGTTGAACACTGTTTTAATTCTGGTAAACAAACTACTTTACAGAGTTTGAGAATGGAATTCTTTTATTCAAGCGCCGGAAAACTTATTCCATATGATTTCAGAAATTGCAATTACACGCTGAAGTTTAAAATAAATTGTTCAAAAGAAAAAGTCATACCTAAGGTTTCGAGGGATGTATCTTTGCCTCCACCAATAAGCATGCCCGAGTTTGAGGATGCTGATAGATGGGAAATGTATAAAGTATACATTGCTATTGGGGTCATAGTTTTTATGGGCGTTTTTACTCTCATTATCGCTAAACCCAAGACAGTTCCAAAACCGCCTATCGAGTAACCGCGTAGATTGGTTGTTCTGGTGTCTTGACCCTCTTGTTGATAGTCTTGACAACCATGAACACCGCAATGGAGAGGAGGGTGGTCAACACGGCGGTCAACGCGTAGTGGGCGCCACCGTTGTTCTTCACACGGACAATCAATTGCACGAGGAAGCGGACGAGGTCCATCCAAGACAGGGCAGCGGCGAAAGCGAAGCCACCGACAATGGCATTGAGGGACTGAATTTCAAGTTCGGAAGCCACGGACTTAACGACTTCTTGTGTGCTCATTTTTACAATAAATATAGAAAATTATTCTGGGTCAAATTCTTCCTTAGTCATTACACTGTTAAATGTTTTCACAGGTTTTTTGATTGCTACTGAAGAATATTCTTCGAAATATGAGTATTCACTACATTCACTCTCCGTGTCATCGTCTATGTATTTGAATTCCTTATACTCTGACAAGTTCCATCCTTCTGGAGCCACATTAGAACTCATTATTATCTAATGCATTTTTTAATATTTCTTGGATAGGGCTTTCAGGTTCCCAATCTTTCCATCCATCGTATGCATCGTTGACTCTTTTCATTTGCGAATCAGCTCCTGAATATCGTTTGAACTCTGGACAATCTTCGGGGTCTACAATCTCAATTTCTTCTTCTTCCACCTCGATATCATCCTCGTCTTGGAAGATTGAGCCACTAGATTCACCAACCTTATACATAATGCAATATTTCATTGCATATTCAACATCTTCATCTAGCATCGTATCACGACCACAGGCTTTTGCGTATTGACCAGCAAGTATCATTCCCTTTTCCAAAACCGGCTGGATAAGGTCAAACATTGTCTGAATCATGTTGTCCCCAACGGGGTTTTCATGTTGAAGCGCAAAACCTGTCCTCATGGTAGTTTATTGTTATACAACTCTCTCTTTTATGTTGCTTCACTCATGAAGCCATTCTCAAATGAGAACATTTTAAGACCGGTGTAATAAATATATAAAATGTAAGTTTCTGATAATCTTTCTACATTAGAATCAACTATACCATCCAGATTTATTCTATAACCATTTACTGAAAAATTACCACCATACATCTCAACATTTAAAAATGTTTTATCAGAATTAAAATTAGAAAAATCTAGGGTTCCCGTCGGACCAGAATTAATCGGTGTCATTGCAAAGGAATATGTGTAAATGTTTTTCTGTGGACATGTTAATCTTGATTGTAAAGGAATGTAGTATTTGAAATATTTATGATCGGCCAATGAAACATTTGGAAGATCTAAAGAGTTTAAGAAAATTTTAGCATTCTTTATTCTCTCAAAACGGAAACGACTATCAATCAAGTTTACACCATCTGAAACATAGGTATTACTATATTCTCTTGGAAAACCTGAATCCCGTATATCCATCTCAACTGGTAGTTCGTATTCAAACTTTTTTCTTCTCACAAACCAGTGAATAGCTTTAACTGGAATAGATGGCGTTAAATTATTTTTTATAATTGGATCACCAGGGGTTGATTCAATGATTGGATTTTTAAACACTAAATTAGCCAACAAGTCATATTTCTCTTTGACATAAAACAATCTATCCTCTGGAGATAATGTAATTTCCTCTGTTATAATCTTGAATTCATTAAGAGTTGGAAAATCAAAATCTGTTGCTCTCAAGAATTTTGGTTCAGAAATTGCATAGCTTGTTGTTGGTTTACTAAAAAACCAAATACTATGGAATTCAATTTCAAGAATAATTTTTTGTTTATACATGGCACACAATGGAAGATATGGACGATTTGGCTTATTCACATCATATTCTGATTGAGCATACTTTCTAGAGAAGAAAAAGCGAAGTGGGATTAGAGTTGGAATTGTAGAAAATGCCCCTTTAGCATTTAATCGTGCCTTTTCATCATTTCTTCTCCAGTCCACTGGAAACATCATTCGATTCAATAAATAATCATTCGCAGCTTGTTCACTTGTCTCTAAATACATCTCGTTATAAATGACTTGCCAATCGTCAAAAATTTTTTCAACTTCTATACCATCAACCTTGAAAGCTATTGACTTTATTATACTGTTTCCAACATATCTACTGTATATAGACCGAGGAAGCTCAATCATTAAATACATATTAGCCAACAAATCACCCATGGATTGAGGGTTCAATGTGACCTTGATAATATTACCTTCTTGACCAAATGGCCAATATTTCTGTTTTGTTCTATTATCAATACGCGTAGTTCTATAAAATCTCGTGTAATCGGTGTGTCTTATCTCATCATATTTGAATATAGATTTCTCTACATCATCTGTTACGAGATGAACGTCTTGACCCCCAATGGCATTGAGGGCAATGACCCCAGCTGTGCTAGGACCGGGAACGTCACACATACTCTCCTATAGTATGTTATTTTTAATTTCTTTAATTATGATATGAGTGATAAAAAACCTGAGTGGTGTTCAAAACAGGAAGCTCTTGTGTATAAATGGGCTGAAAGGGCAGCTGGATACAGGTGGCTACACAATAATGCCCGTATCAGATT
>Ga0206682_10001068_pt1 | contig 27414 bp, 30 predicted proteins | sample M240m12015metaG_FD_155444 | JGI IMG/M metagenome (GOLD analysis project Ga0206682, IMG submission 155444) | Ammonia-oxidizing marine archaeal communities from Monterey Bay, California, United States - M2 40m 12015 | ecosystem: Environmental > Aquatic > Marine > Intertidal zone | place: USA...
GTTTACTCACTTCCACTGCTCCATATTTTTCACGAATGGATTTCGTCTCTTCTGACATTAAGCTGCTCATTTTAAATATGTTTGTTTACTTTATTTGTTCAATGTGCAGAAACTACAGCAGTTGTGGTGGTAAACAAGTGCACGTACGTACAGGTAGTTAAGTTAGTATTAGATATTATTGTTTTTTATTTTTTAGTTATTTATTATTTATTATTATTTTCTTAGTTATTTATTCATTTTATTATTTCTAGTCACTTTATCACTGCACACTATTGTAAAGACAAATTACCTTTTTATATTATGGTGAAACACGGTGCCAAGCTGCCATCTTTGCAGGTGCTCTATTTAGTTTAATAAATGACCACAAATGCAATTTGTAACTTTTATATTTTGTTCTGTTGTGCTTACTTATTTATTTTTGCTATAGTATTTTCTACAAATTACGAGGGCATTCAACACCTTGTTGTTACTATAGGTATTCTTGTTCATTTTTTTATCATCTTAGTGTCTCTGCCTTATATTATACAAGGCTGCAGGCAGACGAGAGTAAAGACAAGCAATATTATTATTATTAATCCAGACAATAGTGTGTGCATAGGTATCACTATTGTATAATACCTAAAAATAATAAAATGAATAAATAACTAAGAAAATAAATAATATAATAATGAATAAATGACTAAGAAAATATTGAATAACTAAAAAATAAAAAATAATAATATTATAATAATGACTAATAATAACTAAACAAATGCACGTGCACGACACACACACACCTGCACCTTGCGTCTCGCAACTTAATATTTAATAAACAACAACAAATACAATTAAACATCATGGCAAGAACAAAAAATCAACTAAGTGAAGAAGAACTTCAGAAAATATATGACAGCATACAAAACGATGGTAGAGTGGAGCCACCATCAAGCAACGTACAATCGTATAAACTTGAATTCAAAGTGTCTTTCTCTGTTAGTAAGGAGACGTATGCAGCAACATTTGATTTGGGTTATGATACGTTTTTAGATACATACTTAGTACGAAAGACTTTATTTGATACGCTAAGTGTGTGTTTGAAAGAACAAGGCTTTTCTTTTATTCCAGAAACATTAAGTGTTGAATGTGTGAAGAACAAAGAGCAGTTTACAAATACGATCATATCAATTCTTGACAAGGGTATTGACAAGGTTATTGATAAAGGAAGTAACGAGTCAACTTTGCTTGAGTGCACAAAATGGTCTGTGAAGGATGATACAACGCTTACGTGTACTATGTTTAAAGATAGCTACGCATAAACCATAATTAGCTATATATCAAAAGACCAGTTGTCTAAAATGATTGAGATTATTGTTTTTCTGTGTAGTGTTTACGTACTACATTTCTCTTACGAACCAGTAAAAAAGCAATTAATATCTGTCACAGAACACTTTAGTGATTTAAACGAAATAAAACAATACTACGTGATTAAAAATTTATTAAAAGCGTGTTACCTTTGTTTTTTAGTAGTTGTAGCTATTATTTTTTTTGGTCCTTATTTATTCTATGGTCTTTGGCCAAATGCTCTGCTACGAAGCTTAGCTGGGATGTATGTTTCCAATGATATTGTAGGCCTATACCGCGTGCAAAAATTAAAGACAAGTACTCGCTTGCATCACTTTACAAGTATTGTGTTTTTACTCATGTCTTGGACGATCGATTTTCAAGAGAGCAAAGTTGCAAAATTATTATTTCTCTACACGTTTGCATCTGCAACGACGTTCCCAGTGAATGCCTATCTTGGACTACGACTTTGCTACGATAAAGAATCCCAAGCTGATCTGTGTGGCACTGCGTACTACACGTATGCAATCGTGTGCTTTGTTAATTGGATATTGCACTTATATTTGTTTGACACAAGCTGCCTCGGCTACTATATGTTGATACTATTCATAGTCTACGACGATATTATACTTCTGAAATGGCTACATAAGCAGCACACGAGTAATCATTAGTCCTTTGAACAATGGAGTTTTATTATGCTACTGACCGTGAAAGCGAAAAATTTACTGCAATAAGCAAAATAGTACTGGCAGACGCAAAAAAATATTCCTTCCACTACGTTAATATAAAACTGTTTCTTTTACTTGTATGTGTTAATGTTCTTAAAGACATAAATAAAACAGTTAATCATTTAATTGTTTTTAACACCAATGGGTGGGCAATCATCTTGGATATGCCAAACTTTGTCGAAGTTAAATATATTTTTGTGTATCCTGAAAATAGACGCAAAGGCTTCTTCACACAGTTATTGACATTACTTAAACGACAGAAAAAAGAAATTATTGTTTGCACGTGCGAATCAATCATGTTAAAAGCTTTAGTAGCAAGAGGCTTCCAATTAAACGGACGTTCCTTAGGTGGGACAGAATTAAAATATATTCTAAATGTTTAAATAATTAATGTATAATCAACATTAGTCCTTTGAATAATGCCTAAGCCCCGAGTCCAGCACCGATTTAAAGGTATATTAGAAGAAAAACACTGCTCAGGATGCGATGATTGGAAATTGTTGAAAGAGTTTTCTAAAAACAAGAGATCATGGGATGGCCTTCAAAGCTCCTGCAAAGTATGTCAAAATATCGCTAAAAACAAATGGAGACGAAAGTTAGGTATCAAGCCTAGGCTCCTAGCTGAGCACCGTAGTTCGTATTGCCGGGCTAAGCACCGATTTAAAGGTGAAGAAGAAGAAAAGCACTGCTCAGGATGCGATGAATGGAAAGTGTTAAAAGAGTTTTCTAAATGCAAGGCAGCATCAGATGGCCTTCAAGTTCATTGCAAAGTCTGTAAAAAAAATAAGCCGTATTGCCGGGCTAAGCACCGATTTAAAGGTGAAAAAGAAGAAAAGCACTGCTCAGGATGCGATGAATGGAAAATGTTGAAAGAGTTTTATAAATGCAAGGATGGCCTTCAAAGTCATTGCAAAGTATGCAAGGCGATCGCTCATAAGAAGAAGATGAGAACGGAGTATGGCAGGGAACTAGTACGATCACAAACCAGAAATAATAATAGAAAACGAAGAGCCAATGGAAAAACAAGTGCATATCTTCGAAAGCGCTACCGTGAGGATCCAGCGTTTAGTATCATGTGCCGTTTGAGACGTCGTGTAAACCAGGCTATAAAGAGACAAGGTGCAACAAAATCAAAAGCTACGATGAAACTTTTAGGCTGCACGTTAGCTTTTTTTCGAAGCTATATTGAAAAGCAGTTCGTCGATGGCATGACGTGGGAGAATAGAGACAAATGGCACATTGATCATCGAGTTCCATGTGCGGCATTTAATATGCTTGATCCGCTAGAGCAACGCTACTGCTTTTGGTACAAGAACCACCAACCAATGTGGGCCAATGATAATTTATGTAAGAAGGATAAATATAAACAAGAAGATAAAGAAAGGTTGATAAAAGCATGGATATTTGAGAATGTGTTTAAAAATTTAATTAATGTATAATCTATTTAATTACTACAAAGCCCAAACCCGTTTAATGCAAAATTTTCAAAGCACACACACGTTCCTATTAAATTTGCTAACTCTTCTATTGTCAATGTACTTGGTGTCATTGCTAGAAAAGCAGCGTAACTATCTGTACCATTCTGCCCGCTCTGCCAGGATGCTAAGCGTGTGTCGGTCATGCAAAATCCGTGGCCGCCGCAAGCATCGTTAGGCAATGGGCCTGTGGCTCCAGGGCACGGTATGCATCTTTCTGGTTCCTCTGCATCTGACTCAAAGGATTTTTGTTTATAAAAGTTATTGTTTAAACATTCATTGCAACTTTCGCCCTTATAGCCTCCTGTTAAATAAGATTCACTACAACTACACGTACCATCGTTTTGACAAACTCCAGCGCCAATATCAGCTGAACAACCTTTCAAAAACCCACCTTTTCCAGGACAAGCCAAGCATTTCCCATCGCTTAGGTGGTAACCAAACACGCAAGCATCGCAGTTGCCGTAGGTTGTTCCTTTGCAATTGCATGCATCACTTGCTCTGCTATCTCTAGATACATAGCCTTCGTCACAATCACATTCGATGTATTGAAACGTTTCAAATATATCGTTTTCTTCTTGATCAAAGACTTCTACGATTGTACCATGTGCATTGCAAATGGATTCCTCATTGTCTCCGTCAAAGCCCGGTGCTAAGCTGCAATTTGGACCGGCGTAGCCAACATCACATTCACACTCTCCATTCGCAAGTTGCCCCAAGCTAGTTGTACCGTTATAGTCAAAATTGCCTGCATCGTTTGGTAGCAAAAAATGGTTACACGTTCCGTGACCATTGCAGACGTTTGGATAGCCTTCGCATGCAGTGCACACATCACCAAACTCTAAAAATTTATTGTAGGAGCCAACTAATGGATTTGACGTTGGCCGAAAGTAGTTTTCTTTGCAAACGGTACAGCCATCTACTGGGTTGTTAAATGTTTCGTCGCCGAGGTAGCCATCTAAGCAGCTCTGGCAATCCGTGCTAGAATCTCGGCCCTTTTCGCACGTGGTGCAATCAAGGTCGAGCGAATAACCACGGCTGCAAGCGCTGCAGTTGGTTGCATAATTAAAATTGTTAACACATCGTTCGCAAAATTCTCCGACAAAGCGGTCATCACAGATGCAACCGGTGACTCCGCAGCTACCGTGCCCAGAGCAGACAGTGCTGTCCAAGATGCATGTTTTGTCACAGTTTGCACCAAAGTATCCATCAACGCATGGGCATGGTTCAATGTTCAGTGGTATTAGTATTAAAAGTACAACAAAGTAAGTGCCTAGAGCAGACAAGCTGAGGACCCAGTAAATGGTTTCTAGGAAATCATTGTCTTCATGCTTTGCTTGCACGGCTAGTGCTACCATCATACCAGTTAAAAACAGGAGTAGAATGCATGACACAGCTGTCATCATGTTTGGTTCAATAATATTTTTCATAATCGTTAATGAGTTTTGTTCTACAACAAATGGTGCCAAGATAATAAGCCAAAAAGCAACCATAGCTACGAGCAGTGCTCCTCTGTCAACTTTTACTTCTGAGAAACTTTTTTCAGTGTAGACCCACGTGCCTGCGTAAATAACAAAGAAACATATGGTGACCACTGCTAAAAACCATATTATTAGGTAGAGTAACATCGTCTGAAATACAACGAAAAATCTTATATAATAGTTTCCAGTCTTTACATAAACAATGACAAAACGTTTACGCTCTGGTTCCGAAGACATCCCATCTATCGTATCTGACTTGCTACGCGATGTACCACAACAATCACAAACTATCTTGATGGTAGACGATGATTATTTAAAGTCTACTGATTCGCAAGTGGAAGCAGAAAGTTTGTTTTTGCAGAAGGAAAATGCGATGAAACGCTTAAACAATGCAAAAAATTGTTTCGACTATGCTTTTTTAAGAAAGTTGTTGCAAAAAGCTCCTTTAGACAGTTTGTACTTGAATCGCAAAAGTAGCGAAGTTAAATTTCGACCTGTCGTTGAGGTTGTAAACCGTGAGTACGAGGATGAATTTTTGCGTGAACCAAAGGCTAATGAACGTGCTTGCATCAAGGGCAACTCTTGCGAAGGTCACTTTATTTCCACCATAGAGCCTGGCAAAGGTTTTACGTTGCGTGAGTTTCTGTTACCTTCGCAGTACAAGACATTCCTTCAAAGTAACACATTACCAAAAAATCAGCAAATGTGTTTGATGTGCCGACGTGCAGCAGTTGCAAAGCTCTACATTAGCTTTCGCAGTGACAAAGTGCACACCGACTCGTTGATTAGCGACTACCGTAATTATGCTGGTGTCGTTGGTGAGTATACGCTGCAAAGCTGCTTGCTACCATCGTCCGATAGCAACGTTGGTTTGTTGGACCCAATCGTGTTGCACGTTCGCAAGTGGTACGAGATGCAGCGTGTTGGTGGCATCCGTTACTACAAACAATCTGGCTACAAGTACCCTGATAGCAGCTCGGTGCCTTTTTTTCAATGAGCGCTTTGAAACCTGCCACGGCGTCAAAGCGCGATTTTTTCTGTTTGCAAAAGTTAACAGAATACTATAGTGGTACAAGTTATTGCAGTTGTTTCAAAGCCCCTTGGCTATGCCCCGAGCCAAGCGTCTATGTTTGGCAGCCGCAAGAACAAAAAAATACAGCCTTTGTAAAAGCTGTAAATGTCTGGATTGAGTTGTTAGAGAAGAGTGACAACTTGTTTATGCAACGAATACTTTATGAATGGATTGATTTAAACCATTTAAAGATTGTGCACATGGACTACAAAAATTTACCAATCTTAAGCATGGTTCCTTTCGAGCATAAAACGGTTACCGATAAATTTATAACACAGATCATTATGGATGTCTTGCCACCGTGCAAGCAATCGAAAGACAAGAATAAAATTTTACACTTGCTTAGCAAGGCATGCCCTAAACGGTGTCAAATACGTAACTTGAAGGAAATTGTGCTGCAGTATGCAACGGATGATGACGAAACCTACCGTTTTCTAATAGAGGTAATGAAGAAGTCCTTGTTCGGAACCTACTCGCACTGCAAGGAGATGCTGTGCTTCGAAGGGAGGCATATTCTTTACTCGATGTTTGTCTACCAAATGTCGAATAAAAGTTTCTTCCTCAAATGGTTTTCAAACAACAATCATCAAATCTTTATCTTTTTTTGTTTAAAAGAATTTTTATGCGATGCTATATGGCAAGTGAAGAGCGTCTACGATTTTGTCGAAAACAAATGGAAGTGGTCTGTCTTTGAGAAGCAGGTGATAAAAAGTATGGATTCTGCACGACGCATACTAAACACCATTGCGAAGCGTGAGCACAAACTGCTGCATCGCGGCGATTGGATTCTGAGCATTGAAAGTTTCTTGCAGCAAGTGTCAAAGCAGCATATTAAACTGTTTCGCACGTCCAACGTCATTAGTTTTTATGCCAAGACAAAGACGCTTCTAAGCAAGTACATCGTTTCGGAAAACGCAAAGCCACCAATTAACCACCATATCGGTTGCTTCCTGTGGTCAGTGATGCAGCGTACAAATGATAACAATGTCATTTATTCATTGTTAAAACACTTTGCTATACCAGACCCAATTATTGATAACATCCGGAATGAACGTTTTACACAAGTTCAATTTAGCACGCTTACTCGGCAGCAGCTCTTTACCGTGAAGGAGTTTTGCAGGTTGATGGATCTAAAACAAACTACATCTATCTTTGTCTTGCCACAACACCTGTACGAGAAGCAACGCGAGGCTCTGGTGAAGAAGGAAGCTGTCGTGCCAAAGGAGCCACAGTCGTTAGGTTACGTATGTTTTGTTTGCAGTGACATTAAATTTTTCCTTACAAAAGTCTCGCATAGCTCGCGGCATAGCAACCGCTTAGCACGTGGGAGTTTGCGTGTCGTCGTCGACAATAATTCAGATTCCTTGCAGTTAGTTTGTGGCCGAAAACCAGAACGACATGTGAAAAATTCAAAGAAAAAGTGGAAAGATGATAAGAAGGCAATATCTAGGAAAATATTTAAGGAGAAACAACGAAATTTTTTATCAAAACAATGTATAAGTACACCTTTGCAGGAAATAGATTTACTTGGACACTCGTTGCAATTCAACAACAAAATGATATTGTTGTGCACTTCTTGTGCAAATGTTTGCTTAGTCGATGCTTCCTCGTTCCATTACAATACTGAAATTAATTGTAAAGTTTGTCATTCAACAAAAAAAGATACATGTATAAAATGCCAAGCGGAAGCCACTTGCAATAGAATACTTGTTTATAATAGAAGAAAACCAATTTTACACAAAGCACCAATGTGCAACAACTGCACCACCGTGTACGCTCAAAAACAACCAGTGATGCTTTAATGGATAGAATACAATACTCTATCTCTGTCCTCGTTAATGTGATAATCTAATGAGTATAACAAGTGTTGTCCGGTTCTATCTTTTAATGCGGACAAAAACATAGTACCGTGCTTTGGTGAAAAAGTGTCGTCGTTGTTAACATTCAGTTTGACTGACTTTAAATTAAAGCTATTCTCAGGGTTATTTAACATTGCCTTCAAGTCATCTACCGTGCACATTAAGCATGAGTTCCGAGCATTAAATCCAGGGCGAACAAAATTACAACGCAGTACAAGGTTTGACTCTTCCATCACTTTGATAAGCGATTCAACAGTTGCTTTGCTTGAAAATTGTTGCATTTGTTTGTATTGTTTTTCGTTGCCGATTTGCTTTACAATGACAGTGCTCTCTTGAAAAAGTTGTGGCTGCTCACTCTTTAATTTTGAACAAACTTCCTTTTGCTCCAAGTTTTTGTTTAAATCAAAACTTACAGTGTCGACTGGACGCGCAACAGGTTCCAGGTATATAGTAGATTCACTATTGTCGTAACCAGCAACAGCAATAGGATCTTTATTTATATCTAAGTCGTTGGTAGTATTTTCTTTATCGAATTTTAAAAAGCTCATGAGTATGTAGTTATATATTATCTTGTACTTGCATTTATACGTATATTTTTTTGTCTTTCACGCATTTACTGATAAATAAAAACAGTCCCTGTTTCCATGTTTACTTTTATCTTCTCTCTTTTTTTTCGCTCTACTAGCATCACCATTTGTTCAATGAACGTTTTATCACTGTGGTTGCCTTCTTTGATAGTCAACAATTTATTCTTAAACTTGTCTACAACTTCTTTTTTGTCCTTCTCCAAGGCCTTCACCTTTGACCGATATGTTTGAATCAAACTTTGCATGTGTGCCTTTGTTTCCAGAAACGTTAAATCTCTAGGAATATGCCAATTTAAATCTTGCAATAAAATATCATCTGGCAACAAGTCAGCCTTCTGCTTTCGACCACTGGCCTTTAATACTAAGTCCTCTGTTTTTAACGATTTTCGAAGCATGTCACGACTCTTGAGTATGTTTTCAAATTTTTGTTTTTTGCTACTAACAAAGCACATGTTGCAAATAAAACTAGACGAGCGAAAAACATGATGAATTAAATCATACTCTCCAGCAACTTCCTCGGCTTTTAAATAGTCGATCATCTTTCGAAAGCTGCACACAGCTTTAAATCGAAAACAGAAGGAACAGAACTGTTTGCCTTTGCAAGTACCATCGTCGTTGTGGCAAGAAACTTGCATACCTGCATGGCAATCAAGTCCGCACAAGCAGTTTGGACAACGAAATTGTTTCTTAGGCTCGTTGCCTTGCTCCAAGAAAAGCTTCAAGTCCAAACACTTTGAACAACTACATGGGTGATGCTCTAATTCCCAAAGTAACCACTCAAACATCTTTTTCAATGCAGGCTGAAAGTCATTTTTCTTTGTACGTATGTATTTCTTCATCACATCGCAAGTTAGGTGCTTTCCCTTGATCCACAATTTATAATTTTGACGAAACACACTGTCTGCAGTCAACGCTACAACACCTGGGTCTGCTACAATGCATTTGTTTGCATTGCAGTAGTAGGTTCTGCAACATTTCTTACTAATCTGCGTGTTTAAATCTCTGGAACTTTTATTGCACAAAAAGTTTGTCATCACATGAAAAAAACGATTCCTATTGTAAAATAGAATCTCGCTTAACGTTACACTCATGCATATTTTTTGTAGTTCAAATTGTTTCTCCATTTATGCGCAGGTATCCGTAAATGTAAGTGTCGGTAAGTGTCGGTAAGTGTCTGTAAGTGTCGGTAAGTGTCTGTAAGTGTGCGAGCTAGGTGTGTAAATGTTTTGCACGTATGTTAAAAAAAATGTTGAAGTTAGGTATCCTTAGTTTGTTTTATTTTTACTGATTGTGCTGGCTTTGAAGTCTCCCCCTTGGCACCATCACTGCTGCTAGATGAGGCTCCTGCTGCGTTGGGAGCATCACTTTTGGCACCTAAAAATTGTTTTCTATCTTCTTGTTTCCACGGCTCCTTCTTTATTAAAATATCAACTGGTAGCGAGGCATTACGTAGCATGTACTCACCAAAATACTTCCAACTGATAATACCATGTAAATACAATGATCGCAGCTCGTCGTTGCTTACATAAGGCGTAGTAGGTATCTCAATAGTGACCAAGTTTGATTCTACAAAATTTTCAAGGTCTCTCAGTTTCCGTTTTTTGCCTTTTTTGGTAATTTTTTGAAGTTCATGTTCACCATAGAGTATACGATACACTTTCGTCAGTATAATTGCTACACTTTTTTTCCAATAAATTAAGGTTTGACGAAATACGTCGTGACTTCCTTGGATGTCTGCACGAGTAATACTATCGTTTATTATCATACTTCTAGGTACCCCGATTAATGCGCAAATAGTTTCTTGACTGAGGCGGTTAATTGCTACAAAGTCGGTTCTTCCAGATGGTTGCAGTGTTGTTCCAACATTGTATTGGTTTGGTAGCGGCACCATATTTTCAATTGCTTTTTCCGTGTTGTCAACAGCATGTGAGCTTTTGCCCTGAATAGCACGAAGGAATAGACGGTTTTGGTTGTGTAAACTTTCAATATCTTTCTTGTCCCTTTCAAACTGGTTGTGAGACGATAGCTTTACATTATCACCATCTACATACTGATCAAAATGCAAGCCTTCGTCGTTCGACGAGGATTGGTTTTCACCACGGCGTTGCATAATAATAGGAGGATTCGTTCTTATTCGTTCTGCAATGACTGCGTAGTCGTGCATGTCGGAAACAAAACGAATGTGTGGGTACAGGCAATCAATTGTAGAATTTAACAATCCATTTCGTTCTGGATCATAGCCAAATCCAGACAGGACAAAGGAGTCCGGCGTTGGTTTTGTTATGTCCACAGGTTTATCTGTTGAGAAAAATTCATACGTTGTCGATCCGTCCGCAGGTGTAACGACATGTATCTCGTATGTCCCAGCTTTTGGTACGTATGGCACGACGTTTCCTTGGATAGTTTTGTAGCGTATTGGCACTAGACCAATGCAAATAATGGAATCAATTACATCCTTTGCAAATGGCAACCAATAGGATTGCATCAATTGTTTGGTTAGCGGATTTCCCTTGCAATTCTTTTCGTTTGCTTCACGCAAGCACAATCCATTTTCGAAAACCTTAGAGTGTATGAGATTTCTACATATAAATACAAAAGAATTTTTAAAATATACACTACGTAATTCTTGTATTTTTTTTGAAGAGATTACTGCACGATAGGTCCTTGGATTTAAATTATTCATTGTACTTATATTGTAAGAGCTTAAAGGTTATATATAACGCTTACTGTTTTAAACTTTTCCAATACTTTCTTAGCTGACACCACTCTTGGTCGCCATCATCCGATGCAAGTATTTTTTCTACACACTGTTTTTCCAAGGTTGAAATATCCTCGTTTCGCGCATACTTTACCATAATTTCATTCCAGTCTCTGTAACTACGAATAATAGATTTTTTGCTTTCGAAATGAAGAACGTCGGATAACGTTTGATGTTCAATATCCACTTTTCCAATGCAACAAAAATCATTTGTCTCTGTGTGTCGAAACACCAACCAACAAGGTTTTTTTAAATGATCTATGCTGTAGTCACTATGCACAATCTCCTTCATGAAGACATCTACCAATTTTAAAGGTAAATTTTGGTTACGTAAAAAATCCTTTTTCCAAGTATATATTGACATGGCTTCAAATAGTCTTTATAATAACACTTTTTTACCAGAAGCGACTCGATGTAATTTTGAGGACTTAAAGGTGTACGGTCCATTCAAAGCTTCGTACAAAGATCCATCAAAAGAACAGATGCAGCAACTGCACAGCACGGTAGACAATATTATTTCCTCACTGCTGACACCAAGCATTATTGATTCTTTTTGCAAACAAATATTTAGTTACCGTATCGCAAAAGCACAATCGTTTGTGAAAAATATTTACGACTTCCTTCACATTATATTGTATAAACCCGTTACTTTTACCTACAGCCCACAATTTGGTATCAACCTTTGGCCAGGCAAGTTATCGTACGTTCGTATTCCAGTCGTAGAAAAACTGCTACAACCATTCGTCTCGTCACTTTTTATGGATTACATAACAGAAACTACAACGTTTTTACGATACCACATTAAATTTCGATTTGACAACATGTTTCACACATCTTTCAAAAGACAATTTTGTAAACAAGTTATTCATTGTCTTTTAACATTTGCAAGCTCCTTAGATAAGATGCACACTATGAAAACAGGAATAGAAACTTCGTTGTTGCTACTACAAATTCACCAGCACAGACAACACGACGGTGTTTAAAATCGAATTTTTGTATCATGGAACAATGCGCTCAATGGTTTTGACGTAGAAATAGAAGGTAATTGCTGTACCTTTTTTTTCGGTTTTACATCTTCTCGTATTTGCAGCTGTCCCTTCGTCGACGCATGGTAGAGGACCAGCATGAAAAACAGATCTGAAAGCAAAAATATAGCCGAGAATAATACGGCCATAGCATCCGACAAAACAAATGCATTAAAACGGTTTAAAATAATTACTAATTGTACCATGTCTATTGTCAAAACAAAAAACATGACCCATATAATAAGTCTACTTAAAATTACCGTCAACACAGCATCGTAAGGAAAACTAATTAAAGAACCATAAAATACACGTGCTATCGTTGTAAATACGTGCAAAGGTACGTCTTCCAACACCAGCAACTCTGCCATGAAAACGTAGTACCATACACCCAGAAAAGCAGAAAACAACGTTGGTAGTATAAACTTTGACATACTGTTATTTGGCGTCGGTAGATAATATATAGAAGAAACGTACTATATATATTATTCGTTGCCCTACTATAAAGATGTCTTTATTCAGCGTTTTTACAAGTTTAAGTTTTCCTACCGCAGCCATAGGTGCTGGTATACAAATGAAAAAAGAAGACGATAAAGTCAAAGTCAGAGGCTCCATGTCACACTGGCAAACCTGGTACTCGATTCTCCTATGGGTTGTCGAGCTTGGTGCACTGTGGCTAGCTGCGATCTACGCTGGTATTATACAGGCCGAAGTCACCTACATGGAAGAGTACGATCACAGCGACCACCTACGCTCCAGCATCATGTTTAATACCATTGCGTTTTACAGCAGGGCCATTTTTGTAAGTGTTGTCGTGCTAATCAACCTTGGATCATGCTCTAGCCCAGGCTTCGCACGCGCTGTCCAAGGGACCCTATGCTGCGGCGATATGTGGAGCAGCTCAAGATCCAGACAGCCTAGAAGCACTTGCTTAGGAATTTACTGGTTACTTGAACAAATTTCCTTTGCATTGCCTGTGTTGTCACTACTCTTGCTGTCCAACAATGGTATTTCAGGCGTACTAAGCAAGCAATGCTTGCAGCAAGGCGACGCTGCATGTGATAGCAGCTGTGCTTTTCGCTACGCGCCGTGGGATAGTTTTAGCAATGTGAAGGATGGAGAAGCATTTTCCAGACCAATCACAGCACTATTCGTTTGGACCTACATCCTCTACTTTTCATCCGTCGCTATTCGCATCATACGAACAATCAGTATATATTTATGCTTGCAAACCATCGTTGGAAACAATGCGACGAGTCACCAAACGATTGGCGAAGGTGATAAAACAGTTAATGCTGAAGTAAGATCAGCGTTAAGTCGTGTAGAGAAGTTTAGCAATGCAAGAACAGAGAGAGTTTACACTTTTGACAACAATTTACGACAGCGCAACAGTGGTGCGCCAATACGGTCGGATTTAATCATTTAATAAACTAGATACATAAAGTTTTTTATACAACTCAACACTACTACACCGATACATAAGATCCTTTTTCATGCCTGACATATACACGTCCATCAGAACATCCCCATACTTACTGCTAATGCTATCCGGATTTGGAAAATATCCTTCTAACGCGACAAAAATAGTTTTTGTAAAAGAGTAGACGTCTGATTTTAGGCTAATAATACAGTCTAACATTTCTGGTGCACAATACTCGTAAGTGCCATGTTCCTTTTCTATTTTCTGTAAGCCTCTTACTTTGTAGACAGTTGCAAAATCACACAGCACAGCGTAGGAGCCGCGGATTAGTATATTTTCTGGTTTAATGTCAAGGTGTGCAAGGTCAAACGAATGCAACACGACAATTGCATTTGCTATCTGTAAAAGGATATGAAGCACGTTGCTTGTGTATTGTTTTCTTTTCAAGTAATAATAGAAATCACAGTCATAAGCATAGGACACAAAATAATAATTATCTTTAAAACAAAACGAATCAAGCAGTAGTGCTGTGACTGCTTTCGTATACCTATTCTTGCACAATAAGTTCCATGCAAGAAACTCTCGTTTTGCTAATCGGTGCTTTGCAGAAACTCGCTTGAAGACAACTCGTTTTCCTCGGTAAGTGGCTTCTCTAACTTCGCAGACAGATCCTTTTTTGTGTACTCTTGCGTCTCCTTCTTCAAATCGTCCCATGATATTCCACCTAAATGCATGTATCTGCCCCATGTTGTTTTCCAAAACAAATCCTTGTTTGAGTGTTCGTCCTTTGGTGCTAAAACGTGCATGCGTAAAACTACTTGATCGCTTGCATCCATTTCTGGCTGCATAACAACTTCTGACAACAGCAAAATGGTCTTTTGACAACATAGAAGCTGTCGACCGTCTGGCGTTGTTAACATTTCCCAAGCATCGTCCGGTATTTCGCTTGGGTCTACAGTAAACAAACTGATCACTGGTACTTTTTCCTGGTCTTTTAGCTCGGCTATTTGGCGACACTTGTTTTGTATTGTCCAACCGCGTTCTCTTTTTCCAGAAACAGCAGCCTCTATACTGACTTTGACTGTTTCCTCTGTTTTCTCTATTTGCACTGGTTCTCCGGTTTTGGTTTCTTCCATTGTTATATTGTTGCATGTAAGACTGGGTAAGCGGTGAGTGTAAAGTGGTGTATGTACAGTGGGTACACGTTAAATGTAAGTCTTGTTTCTAGCTCTAGTATGCCAAACTCGGTCGAAACTTTTCTATGCAAATCCCAACAGTAAATATAACCAGAATAGCAACACTGGCCACCAAAGTAAACTGCAATGTGTTTCCAAGGCTTCACAAAAAACAATGACTCTTGGACGTATAGAGTTGCACTGTTTGGAACGTTTTTGAATAGGTAATACTGTTGGTCAATAAGAAGCGCAATGGCAGTATAATTAGACTGTTTTCGCGTAGTTATATATATTCTGAAAAAATTAGTTTATAAAATGATTGTATCTTACCAAAAAGTATTTGAAGGTTTAGAAACGGCACACCAGCTTACGCTAAAAAAACAACTGAAAAAAAGACGTTTGAACAATATTGTTGATATTTTACAAGATCGGAAAAACAAAAGCCACACCACCAAAGGATGGAGACGCTTGCGTACAATAAGAAAATGCCTTGACTCCTTTAAACCATTTGAACGAACAAAAATGCAAAAGCGTTTTCATGATTCGTTCTTGCAAGCAACTGCGGCGCACTTATTTGCTGACGACGTTGATGTCGATTTAGCACGGGTTATGAAACAAAACAAATGGAAGCATCTGAAGCAACAGTGCCTAGCAATGACACCAAGGCGTTTTGGTAAAACGATGAGTGTCGGCATGTTCTGTGCGGCCTATTTGTACTCTGTTGAAAATGCAGAAATCGCTATCTTTTCCACTGGACGAAGGTAAGTTAATTAGCACTTCTATACCTTTATTACAACGTATCTAACCTCTTCTCTTTAGAGCTTCGCAAAAGTTGTTAGAGCTCATTCACTCATTAATTTGCAAATTGCCAGGTGGTCGTGAACGTATAGCAAAATACAACGCAGAAATCCTAAACATGCGAAATTACGATGGAAGTTACGGGCAGTCAAAGCTCAGCTCCTATCCTAGTAATGCAAAAACACTACGAGGTGTAGGAGGTGATATAGTTATCATGGAAGAGGTAAGTTACTTTACACTACTACTATCCTTGGGGAAGGATTCTATCAAAAACAAGTATATTACTTTAACACCTACACATTAAAACATGTCAAACGGTAAACTACTTACATTATTTTTAGACTACGAAAATGAGCTACGAGCAACAATGCCAGATTTTGCTCACCAACTATCTGCTCTACTAGACGTACCACCAAAAGCTGTAGACTACAGCAAAAAAGCAGTTGCAGAGTATGAAAATTTTGACATTGATACTAGTGATGAAGACGAGCTAGTAAGTGAAGAAACCAACGATTTTCACGAGGACTTTGAAAATAATGTTATGTTTTTAATGGATAAGAGTGATGCAATGCTAGCATCTGTATTTAAGAATCGTTTTAATCATGATGCAAATCGTGATACTATGATAGCACAACTTTCAAACGACTTTAGCACTAAGGACTTAAAGAATCATTTTGAAGGTGCAGAAAATAGTGACTTGTTATCAACTTACATAAACAAATGTGGTGTAGACCCAAAGAAAAAGAAAAAACCTAATCAATTACTGGAGTCAGAAGTAGACACAGACATTGAAACACATTGTGGTGTAGAGAAAAAAAAGAAAAAAACTCAATTAATCGAAATGCAATTTTGCGAAACGTGCGACACATCCCATGCAGATCATTTTCGTTTTTGCGACTTGTGCAACGAAGAACATGATGGATGCTGTGATATATATGCTTAACGTAATAACTTTTGCCATACTCTTTTCATACAAAACTCTAAACAAAACAATGTAAACTCCTTTGACCTATGCCCATTCCTACGCACCACCTCTGGCCACAGCCTTAGACTACTCTGACACAGCCGACGCTCGGCTGACAACTTAAAATGATGTGCCTTGTTTAACTGATCAAATATATCCTTCTGCTCGCATGCATAGCTCCAAGCTTGGCGAGGGCGCTTGGCTACCTCCTCGACAGCAGTTGCAGTAACAATCTCCGTCAAGGCAGTCGCATCCTCCAACGCTAAATGCCACCTTGGCGACAACAGAGAGTGTGGACAACAAACTTGGTGCAAAACCTGCAACTTGTGACAACGCTGCTTTGGCCAGCCTTTTTTTGTTATGTCATGCCACGAGTCTAAGAATGAGAGCTCTGGCACACTACGTTCAAGGCGTCTGTAGCTGCCTAATAATATCTTGTGATCAAAGGAACGCCCGTTGTGTGCAATAAGGACAGGAGTTGGTAGCAGCAGCGTGGCGTCGTGTAGAAACCTTTCAAAGCCATGCAATGCTGCATCCAACGCTTTTGCTTTGTCATGGCGCCAACGAATATTCGTCAAGACTGTTGCTGTAGGCTTCATTCGTACACCATAGGTTTCTAAATCCTTTAAAAAGTCTTTTTTTGCAGACGACAAAGGGTTGGCATAGCAGTGAAAGGTACGGCCTGTTAGTATGTCCACAGCACCGATGCTCAGTATTAGCATGTCTTCTCGCTTCTTGCCTTTTTTCATCAAACATGTTTCAAGGTCGTAAGCTATCATAAAATATCTATAAATAGCATTTTGTGCCTTTATATAGATGAGTTGTGAAGCAGTAGATAGTGGTTTATTTACCTTTGACACGCATTTTGGCGGTTATTATTGCAAAAAACATTTTAATGCGTTTTTTTCAGTCATCGTGTTTCAAAGTTTTGTGACATTCTTATCTATTTTAATCTCTACAAGGCGCTACCAAGAAGAAAGACGATTGTTAAATGTGCAACGTAACTCGAAGGAATGGAAACAATATTTAGGAACGTTCTTGCTGCTCGTAGGAATATCCAATATATTAGACATCATTAACTTTTTACTACTAATAAATAGCAACATGGTGCAAATTGTTGTCATCGTTATCGTCCGGGTATTGGGATATTTTGCCATGCACCAATTAAATTTTGTCGGTCAAGATTTTAAGCAATACAAGCGTGTGGATTTAGGTATAAATTAATCTACTTGGACAATAAAATGCGTCGAAGATCTCTGAGCGACGAAGGACATAAATTATTTAATGTAGCTTACCAATCAAAGCCGACAAAAAAAAAAATACGATCCTTGCTTGCATGTTTTTTTTACACGGTAGACGACGAACTAATACTAGACCTAGCCAAAAAATGTAGACAAAGTTCAATGTATATGATTGCCAATGTTAACAATGAAAGTTTATGCAAATGGGTAAACACATTTATACAAAATGTAATCGTTTTAATAATGAAGAAAAATGAAAACGTTGCAAAATACCACGAAGCAAAGAAAAATTTTAAAATGTATTTGTCTGTAGCGAAAAAAGCTCTAAAAGAAGGAGACCATAACACAGCATGGCTTATCATGTGTTGTTTTATGCACAGGTCTATTGATAGTTTACAATTTAATGCTAATAAATTTCTTCGTAACTGTACTAGCATGTACGGTAGATCAAACGACTCCTTTCAAAAACATATACTAGATGTCAGCGATTTGCACTTTTCCAGAGACGTTATTATGGAGAAAAAATTTATACCTATTGCCGCAGTACTAAACATGTACTCTAAAAAAATGCACTCCTACCACAAGACGTACGATGATTTAGGGATGAAAACACATCACAAAAATAAATTAAAAACTATTGAGAACGTCGTTGAACAATACACATCATTGTATAAACTTGGACAAACATCACACTTAATCCCTATGTACCTTCGTACTGTCCAAATTCCTGGGTTCTATTTTGAGAAAGATATACCACTTGGTGATTTAATAGACTTGAGTAAAAAAGTAAAGCAAAACAAGGTGCGTAGAAAATCTGATGCAGAGAAAGAGAAGACATATTGGGTAAAAAATCCATTGTTAAGACGAGTTAGTATATAAAACTTAAGTATACCCTAATACCAACACGAAGAATCTTGAAGAAATGTATAACTTAGGGTTTTTTGTAGTTTAAATTATATCATAGTCGTTTTTTTTGCCTTGGTTTGCAGTGTCAAAAATTTCCTTAATTCGCATTCCACGTGCAGGTTGTTCTGTTTTACTCATGTTACGTAGTACTAAGCTGTTTAATTGTCGATCACGACGCTTTCGTAAGGTACGCCGTTTTACTGCTTGTAATCTTTTTAAGGTTTTGCTAGCATTGGCTATCGAAGGCAACTTTTTTTTCGCGTGTTTCTTCTCAATTGTTGTAATTAGGTCATTTAATACAGTTTTCACTACAATATTTGTTACTTGGTTGTTTGTACTCTCATTTGTATTCTCGTTAATGTCACTGTTGTCTTCATCGGCTATATCAATTGTTACGTCTTGTGGGATTACAACTCGGTTTTTCTTTAAAGTATGTTTGCAAATACAATGGTACAGTATGACAAATACGATAATTACAATAGGTACACAGAGTATTAAAAAAACAATAAAGTCTTCTTGATTAAATTGCTGCTGTGTTTGTTTTGAATAATTTGCAATTAGATAGTAGCTATTATTGTTGACAGTGTTGTTTACATTTACTATATGAGTATAGGGCGTCACTATTGTATTTGTGGTAGTTGCAGGTCTACTATTATTTGCAAGTGTAGTTGTGTTTGCTATCGTCTGCAGCACAGTGGTAGTTGGTAGCACAGTTGTTGTCAATGGCACAGTCGTTGTTGGCGACAAAGTTGTCGTTGCTGATACCGTTGTTGTTGGTGGCACCATACATTCTACTATGCAAAAAAAGCTATGGTTAAACAAAATGTTGCAATCTGGACATGCCTTGCAACTTAGAATTGTTGAGCTAGAAGAATTTGCTAAAAGTTGACAATTACTCATTCTTAAATGTACAAAATAGTTTATTAAATAGGTTTACAAAAATTAAATCAAAACACATCCCTACTACCTTTTCAAATCCCTAAGTGCTTGCAATTTAAAACAATTATTATAATACTTCATTTTGTCTTTGTTGCACAATTGTTCAAAACTTCTATACGTTATTTCATTGACACAGTAGCAAAAAGGTTTCGAACATCTTCTTAGGTTTCTATTAGAAGTTGTAAATAAACGCACTAAACGCAACATTTTAGCGTGATGACAGAATGCCTAACGTATCTAGATAAACTTTGGAACAATCAACAGCCACTAACCATTACTAAAAAGGAGTTGTGGAATCAATACTGTGAAAAAAATAACTTAAAAAGCACTGATATCAAAAAAACAATGCAACGAATTACCTTTGATAACTTTGATGCACTGCAACGAGAGTTTACAAGCAAAAGTATTTTAAAATGTATTGCTTGCAAAAGCGACCATGTGGACTGGCGATCTGTGCAAACATGCCGTGCTGACGAGTCTGAGACCATATTTGCAGAGTGCAAAACGTGTCGTAAAAAGTGGCGCTTTCGCTAAATTAGTTGTAAGTACAATAATTAACTTTAGTATGGGAAATATTATAAGTTACACCGCATTTAAACTTCTTCCAACAGTCATGTCAACAACAGGAACGGTAATCAAGGGCCTCGGCACCGTGCATGGCGTCGTGACACCAATTGTAGCACGTGTAGCATCCAAAGGTTTGTTGTTTGCTTTGTTTGGCTAAGGTATCCACCAGAACAAACTTTTCTCGCTTTGCTTTGTTACCAAATGCATTGGTGGCCGCGGTGGCGGCAATGGAATTTTTTTAAGACAAGGTCTTTTTAAATAGACTAAACGTCGCAACATGGTTTACTAAAAAAAAAAATGTAATATATAATTATTTTTTATTATGAGCTAAATAATCGTCTAAAACAATAGACAAAGTCTTGAACTATTAAGACGTAGATAAACAACTCCGTCATAGCCCAATGTATCGGTTCAGCTGCAACTTTTGCAAGAGGATCGTTTCCCATCGTTTGAATATTTGAAAACACCCACCATATGTCGTGATAATTACCACTTGTTAATTATATACTTTTAAATGTCTAGTTGACTGTATTTAACTTCGTTGCTACGTACACTTGTAAAAATATAATCAAAATCTTTTCGTTCTATTGCGTAGTAAATCCAATATCCTATGGTTGCAGTTAGTAACAATGTTGGCAACAAAAGATTTAATACTAAGATTGTGTGTTGGTTGTTTTTATTTGATACCTCAAATCCATTAAATATATTAATATTTTGTAGCATCCATTCTGTACGGTCTTCTATCTTGGTTTTCATAAACTCTATTTCATCTTCAAAACTTTTTTTAGATTTTCCGTCTACACCATAGTTAACTGATACAATATCTGTTTGTAGTGGTCGTTTTTTGTTAAATAGCCCCCACCGTTCTATTTCTCTATCCATATATCCATTTTTATATTGTTGCAATCGTTGATTTAATACATTAACATATAATTGTTTATTCTGCAATATTGTATCATTGTTGTTTTTTACAGCATCAATAAATGGTTGGTGTTTTCCTAAATGTACCCATAACTGTATTGGATCTTGAGGATAATATCCTAAATTGTTTATATGCCACCCTGTAGTGGATGCAACTCGCCAATATGTTCCGTCATAATCCCATCGTGGGCCACTATATAATTTTCCATTGTCTGGGTTGACATAAAAGTATTGCGATGTGTAAGGAAAGTCGTCTTCACGCATCAGCATCTCAGTATAATAGGTGTTTACAAAAGACTGCATATCTAGGTCTACTTTTGAAGTATTCTTCAAATTCAAAACACTAGCAAAATGATTTGTTCTGTCCATATACTCTCCCCGACATGCAACAACTTTTGGTTCGTCGTAAAACTCGCATTTTGGATACCTCATTTTAATAGAATATTGTTCAAATAATGCACAAGGATACTTTCGTCCTCTAGAAGCGATGGTATGTTCCATGATAAGTGACAGTTTAGTTATGTTGTAATCTGGGTCATCACAATCCTCTTTTTTTCCTCCAGACAGCCAGTTCATTTTTTTCTCGATGAATCTACGCTGTATTGCTGGAATTAATAAATAAACTCCTTCGTAAGTATGCTTTTCACCAAATTTAAAAAGGACTTCTACTAGACGATGCTCTAAGATACCACCAACCAAACTAAATGCAGCAGCATCACGTGTCAATGTTTGCTCATTATAACCACCTCGTAGTACCCAATCTTCGTACTTTTCATTAAAATCAAAAATCTCTTCTTTATCATCTTCACACGTTGTGATAGATGTACATGGTGTATCGTCTTCCACTGGAGACCAAAACTCAAACGCCAAGTTTAGCTTCCTACGGTCACTTAAACCAGAGCCTTTTACTTCAATACCAATGGTGTAAGACTCACTTTTTCCTGACTCAGATATAGTGAGCTTTGCAAACTTTTTATCGCTCAAGTCTATATTTTCAGCACTCCCTATTCCACTTAAATCAAAGACAAGTAATCGTTTTGTTGCTCCAAAACCATAACTATCCAAAGGCATGTCTATTTCCTTTTTGCCGGAATGTGGTGGCAACGGGTCATGTCCATATATTTGCAACAAGTAAAACGTTAATACAACTAGGAAAACAACTAATAAAATCCAGCGTAACATTTATTTAAGTAGTGGTTTTATTTATATAGAACACTTATACATTGTATATTTTAAAAAGTTAAAATTTTAAATGTAAGTTATTTGCATTCAAGTATTCATCCAAGTTTTCCATAACCTTTCTTTTCTTCTTTCTTTCCTCTTTCGTCTCTTTTTTCCTTTCTCGCTCTTCTCTTTTTGCTATGTCTCGGTTAGGATTATTTTTCCTAGCTTTAAATTCCTCTTCCACTATAGTAGCAAAATTTCTTCTGTTAAATCTGTTTTCTTTGTCTTCTATCCTTTTTGCTTTTGCTTTCTCCCTTTGTGGAGTTGTTTGTTTCTTGCTTGGAACATTGTAGCCAAAATTTTTTCTGCGAGGTGTTTTTGGCCTTGTTTTTCTTGGATTCATTTTTTTATTTCAAGGTTTTGCTCCAGCAGGTAGAAATTCTTTTGGTGCAATTGAAGTACTATTTGCGTTTCCCATAAAGTCGTTTAATTGTTGTATGATTTGTTATATAGGAATATATATATATATTTCTATACAGGTCTTAAGTAGGAAAGTGATTAGGACGTCATAGCAGCTACGGGAATTCTGGCCGGCGATCGACTAGAAAACTTTTTTTCTTTCACAAATATTTTAGACTAATCTGTTGTAAGTGGTGCCTCCAACGACATCGAGTAGGTTGACCAAAAAAAAAATCGGCAGGTAAATTACACTCGGAATTCCCAGAGTCGTAGCATTGACATAGGCCTACGTTTTACATAGGATGTGACTTTTTTTTATATACAGGTCTTAAGTAGGAAATTGATTAGGACGTCATAGCAGCTATTGGAATTCTGGCCGGCGATCGACTAGAAAACTTTTTTTCTTTGACAAATATTTTAGATTAGTGTGTTGTAAGTGGTGCCTCCAACGACATCGAGTAAGTTGACTAAAAAAAAAATCGGCAGGTAAATTACACTCGGAATTCTGAGAATATTAGAATGGACCTAAAAAACATTGAAGTTAGTGCAATAAAAAATATTCCACCGATAACAGGTGAATACGCTTACTACGATAGTCGCTTAAATCCGAACGACTACAACAGCATAAATATAAATACTTGGCATCACTGGTTAGTTACCTGTGGAAACGATTCAACAGTAGGTTGCAACTATTCGCTGCCGTACGTCAAACCAGAGGAACCATACATCACTTGCCACGGAAAAATAACAAAAGTATTTCATCATCAGCATGAAACACACTGTACACCCAAGGACATACGTGCGTAGAGAAAAGACAAAACAACTCTATCGCATCGATAATATTCTTGCACCAGACGATGAGTACCAAGCATTGGTAGAAAAAAGAAAAAAACAAGGTGATGCACAGATGGAAAACTACCGACCACCATACGTCCGCGGATGTGGATTGCCTGCTGAACAACGAAGAAAACGCAATAAGTGGAAACAAGTCTTGGAAGCCAGGAATCGGAGCATGGCATGGAGAGAACGAAAATTTAATATTTAAGCAGTAAACTATATTGTGAAAAATATATTATATATATTTCGTTTACTATGTATAAATGTATCTGTGTTTTATTTCAGTTTTTGTAATTTTTTGTGTGAGTTTGTATATATTTGTATCTTTAAGTAAACCGTCGTACATATCCTTTACATATCCCAACGGAAAGCAGATGGCATACGTCTCGACATGGGACGATTATCACAATATAAACGATTACATAAAGTTATCAGAACTAAACGAAGGGCTCGTTCCTTTAACCATGTTTATAGACACAATTAACTTGGACGAAGAATACATAGCCAAATTAAACACATTGATTCCATTCAATACTATAGAATCTCACAGTATGACGCACCCTTTAAATCCCAATAATGATACAGAGTACATACAGTCACAAATAGACATACAAAGGTTATTCGGGCAGAAATATGCCACAACTTATGCTTATCCTTATGGAAATATTCCTGATAATATGACGACGGTGCGAAAAACATATTTGGCTGCGAGAACATGCGAGTATGGATTTGTAAATAGTACAGACATGCATCTATTGAATTCTTTGCCGATTGAAAAATTAGAAGAAGAAGACATTATTGAAGCCATCAACAACAATTATGCATTAATTACTATTGGTCATGGGCTTGACGATGGATGGAGACCAATATCGGTAAAGAATTATAAAAAACACTTGTCCTACCTCAAAAAACACTCCGGTAAAATATGGTTTACAACATTGCCTGAGTTTGTTTCATACCTTCATTCGACCAAACAGATATAACCTATATAATAGTCAGTGACATCCTTATAATGCTTCTTACATATTTAATATTGACATTTTTTGCAGTGATCGCAGTTGTAGTGTTTGTTGTAATAGACAATACTTATGATGGAAAAGTCAACGGACATTCGAAACATGTTGTGTTTTTAGGCTTAGATGGTGTTAGTTCGCGCAACCTTAATAGAGCAAAAACACCAAATATAGATTTTATAAAGAAGAACGGTGCTTGGACGGAGGAAGTTACTATTGATCCATATTCGAATGGATCTGGACCGAATTGGGTTGGAATGCTTAGTGGACACGATTCAACTTCCTCAAATATTACGGATAACAGTTGTAAAAAACCAAAGTATTCCACCGTCATGGATCAATTGATGCAAGTTAACAAAACTGTCGCTGTATCGACTCAGTGGCACCAAGTGAAATGTTTCATAAATAAAGTCACTTATTATCAAGATGAAAAACGTGCATTTACAGATATTCCACGATTAATCAATACAGTTCATGCTGGTTATTCTTTTGTGTTTATACATGTAGACAACTTGGATTTTGTTGGACATCGGTTTTCAGGAGGTTCAAATACATACACAAAAGAGGTAGAAAAGGTAGACAACGATTACGTGGGTCCTTTACTAGACTATGTAACACACACAGACGGCTATACTCTGATAATAGCATCGGATCACGGTCATAAATTAACATCAAAAGACCATTCAAACGACCCGGTATCATTGTTTATGTATGGAGAAGGAATACAAAAAGGTAAAATACACCCAATGAAAAATGTAGATATTTATAACTATTTAAAACAATTATTATTTTGATATATTACTTATTTGGCATAAAAGCAAGTCTTGGAAGCTAGGAATCGGAGCATAGCATGGAGAGAACGAAAATTTAATATTTAAGCACATTCAGAAGTAAAACAAATGCCAAAAACCATCGACGTAGAAGAGCTAAGGAAACAAAGAAATAGACAAAAACAAAAAGAAAAACGCCTTGAGCTAAAAGAACTTGAAAAGGCAAAAAAGACCATTGAATACCAGCGTATGATTAACAATAATAGAAAGGAATACGGTATGAAACAAAAAAAAATACAATCAAATATGAAATGCTATTTTAAAAAGAAATCGTAATGCAGACGTGGCAGTGCATCTTGTTTGTCTGTGCTTTGCACAAATTAAACTATATAGTACTTTGAACATCAAAGCATAAGATGTCGTATGACGCAACTCTAGGTCGATTTACAACTGTTTGTCATCGAGAAGGAAATATTCCGGAAATACGTATCACTGTAGATCCAGAAGAAACACGTCGAAGACAACAAACTATAGAACGGTGGTCACGGCTTGAACAGCAGTATCAACAATCACATCCACATGCAGCACCATTTGTTGTTGCGTGTCAATTAGGTAATTTGCAGCATGTGCGAGCTGCAATTTTAGCTAAACTTGCAGCTGGTCTAGATGTTACAGCAATGGTTAATTTAAAAGGTCAAAGTATTGATGGTGTTATGATTGCACCTTTAATGGCAGCTGTATTTTTAGAACGCATTCCTATAGTTGAGATACTACTAGAATACAATGCAGATCCCGCTACTACTATTAGAGGTGGACGGAACGCTCTACACGTCGCAGCACTTCGTAATACAACAACCACCATCACTAAAAAACTTCTAGACAACATGCAACTGGAAGATATAAATAAGATAGATATAAAGGGAAGAACTCCTTTAGACGTCTGCTATGATAATGATGAAAGTCCTATTCGAGAAGAACTAATCGACTTAATTCGTCTAAAAGGAGGAAAAAGACAGTGGGAATTAGCTTATGAATCAGCAAAAGGAACTGTAAATGAGAAATACAAACAAGTATTTCCAGGAGGAACACCACTTGTTGTTGCGTGTGAGAAAGGTCGCGTGGAGGATGTAGTGGAAATGATTCTTGATGCACTTGCAGCTAGGATGGATGTCACAGCAATGGTAAATGAACTAGGTACAGATAGTCATGGTGATAGTGGATACACACCATTAATGATAGCTGCATACTTTAAACATAGTATGATCGTTAAGATACTACTACAAAACGGTGCAGATACTGCTATTACTAATGAATTTCAAAAGAACGCTCTACACTACGCAGTATGGGATAATGCAACTGAAACAACCACCATCACTGTAAAACTTCTTCTAGACAACATGAAAGTGAAAGATATCAATCACATAGATGAAGATGAAGACACTCCCTTGGATACCTGTTATGATAATGATGAAAGTTCTATCAGACAAGAACTAATCGAGTTGATTCGTCAAAAAGGAGGAAAACGAGCGGAGGAGTTATTAAAAAGAGATAGCAACTCAGATGGTGGTTCAAACAAGAGTCAGAAAACACAATTGTATCTAACATTAAGTAATTTAAAATTTTAAATAATAAAAACTTAGGACGTAAGTGCAATTACATATAGCAAGTAGAAGCTAGTAACAGATAATGCCACGTATACCTCACAAACATATTGGCGGTGTAGAACATAAAAGGTGTTGTAGGTGTCAAGAATGGAAAATATTAACTCATTTTAATAAAAATAAAAATAGCTGGGATAAGTTGCGTTGTAAGTGCAAACTTTGTTTAGTTGCAGAGAGAAAACAAAGAAAACAATATATAACAGAATACAATAAAAAATATTGGAAAAATAGAGACACAGATAAGGAACGAAAAAAAAAAAAAAAATGAAAAGAAGAA
>Ga0206682_10001071_pt1 | contig 27387 bp, 23 predicted proteins | sample M240m12015metaG_FD_155444 | JGI IMG/M metagenome (GOLD analysis project Ga0206682, IMG submission 155444) | Ammonia-oxidizing marine archaeal communities from Monterey Bay, California, United States - M2 40m 12015 | ecosystem: Environmental > Aquatic > Marine > Intertidal zone | place: USA...
TATTCCAGCTAATATACCTGTAAGAAAGAAACCTACTTTTAAATTATAAAACTTTTTGTTTTCATATAATAAATAAAAAATAATAAGAGTTGATATGGATAAACCGAATAAATCAGGCATATATCTATTACTCATAATCCAAATAATTGGATTAAAAAAAATTAATAAAAAACTAAATACACCTATCCGACTATTTAAATCGATTCTACAAATTTTAAGAGTATAAATAATTATTAGAAATACCGAAGTCCCACCAATAATAGAAAATGAAATTCCAGTACTACCTGTAATTAAATTTATAACTTTTGAAAAAAAATAAAAAACTGCATAACCCGGAAAATGAGGTTGTAGTCTCGTTATATCGAATTCTTTAAGGCTGAGCGCAAATCTTAGACTATCTATATCTTCGATATAATAAATACTCGTAAAAATTCTTGAGACTATACAAATCATAAATAAAATAAAATATGTTTGTTTTTTATCGAGGATCATAAGAAGAAGTTAGAATGAAAAAATAAGGGGTCTTACGATTAAAGACCCCTTATTTCTATTTTTAGATTTTATTACTCTAAATGATTTTACCAGCCCGACATATTAGAATCTGAAAATCCATACGCAGCTTGTAATGTTGATTTAATAGTAGCCAGATTAACTCCATGGTAAGTACCAAAAGCAGTCGCTCCGTCAGAAGGATGAACTGGAGCATCTCCCATTGCATCAACAATAGTATTCAACTGAGAATCAGAAATCAGTTTAAAATCGTTGTATTGAAGAGCTATAGTAAAGCCTCTCATTTCAGCCCAATGCTTATTTAAATCAGCACAGTCTGCCGAAAGTGGGTCCGCGGTTGAGCCTGATTCTAATAAACCAGTCATATCTGTATAAACATCATTAACATAATGAACTACAGTTGCAGCTATTACTTTTTCCCAATTATTAGCAATAATGGTTCTTTGTGCATATATTTCTTCTGCAGTTGCCTCATTAGTAATCAAAGTTCGACCTTCTAAATACGCATTGAATATTGCTGAAGTAAAATCAACCATAGCGTCTGGAGCGCCAGCATCTCTTTTAGCAGCATTTACAGCTAGACCAAATATATATTCTGATTTAAAATCAATGGCTCCATTTTGATCCGTATCATAATAGGTCCCTGATTTTCTATCGTTATCATCGCTATATCCAGTGTTGTAATCACGAGCAGCACCAAAGTAGCCAAAGGATTCATCCCAATGATGCTCCATTTCAGTGTATGGTGAAGTTCCATCTTTTGCTACGGAATTATCGTCTCCTTCTAAACCAGCTAAATAGTTTGAAATCCCTTGTGAATAAGGTACCGCTCCTAACAGTGTTTTATTTATCATTTGAGATAAGTTCAATCCATTTTCATCAGTAACTGCTAGGTGTGATCCAATATTATCAGCATTTGTGCAATTATCAGCAATTGTTTGCATCCACCCTGTGACAAGAGCTTCAGCAGTTTGGTTATACCCTAAAACAACATCACCATCAGTCTTACCTATTAAGTTCTTTCCAGTTGAAATACTAGTGTATTTAGTTTCTACTGGATTTGGTGTAGTTGAAATCCAAGTTGAAAGATCTAATGCATCATCATAATTATATAGATTCATCATACTAGATAACTCAATTGCATGGCCTGATTCATTCGAAGGATAATCTGTCATAGTTTTCAAATCAGTTAATAACATATTCCGAACTGTTTGACCTGAATAAGAGACACTACTTTCTCCTTCATTAAACCTACTTTCAAAAACATATGATGTGGGTGTATCAATTGTATTATCAACTACATCATCTTTTGTATCTTCACATCCATAGAATCCCAGTATTAGTAAGGATAATATTGTGAGGACTATTTTATTTATTTGCATTACCTTTTCCTTTTTTTTGTTTATCTTTATTGAGTCTTATTATCATTAAAAAGTAAAAAAAATTAGAATTTATACTCTAAGCCACAATTCAACTGTCGTCTTGGACCTGGAATGATTCCTGAACTCAAATTAGCTTCTTCTTGCCCTGGATTCGAATGTAAACGAGAGCCAATATAAATCTCATCAGTTATATTTTTTCCTGAAAAAAAGATGGAACATTTTGAGTTGATATTATATCTTGAGGATAAATTATAAATTTGATATGCGGGTATTGGACCTTTTATCCCCTTATTTGCAGTTTTTGTGATATTTTCAAAATCTGTGAAGACTTCACTAACATATCTCATATCAATTCTAAAAGACAACTTTTTACTATTAGTACTCTCTATACCTATATTAAGATTAATTTTAGGTGCATAAGGTAATTCATTGCCCTCTAAATCTGCAATTGCACCGCCAGCCTTGATGTTAGAAGCGATTTTCCCTTCTAATATTTTAGTTGATAGGTATGTATATGAAATATTCAGGTTTGGTATATAGCTTTGAAAATATGATAATTTTATTTTTCCATTTACTTCAATCCCTGAGTTACGAATTTTACCTAGATTTTTGAATGCGGTACCTCTTCCTGCAGCGACTAGATTTTCAATTCCAACATGAAAAAAGGAAGATTCAAAATCATATAAATCACTAAATGTTCTAAAGCCAATTTCTTTATTCCAGCTCTTTTCAGATCTTAAATCTAGTCCTGAGACATCACTCGTATTTTCTCCAAAATTTAAAATTTTAAGTGCTCCACTTGAAGGCGGTGTATACCCACGATGTATGCCCCCAAAAAATTTTAAATTGCCAATTAATCGAGTAAAACCAAATCCTGGAAGAATAACGTATTCTGTTTTATCCAAGTAAAGAGAACCCTTAAGTCTATCGACTCTCTCCTGCTCAAATATTTCAAATCTAAAACCTGGTCTTAAATTTAAATTTCCTAAAATAATAGATTCTTCTATAAAAGATGAAAAAGCTGTTGATTCATAATGATGGCTTTGCTGCCCCTCTGTAACAATTGGATCATCAATTGTTCCAGAATAATAATAACCAATTCTATCATCAACAGACTTTCCGGCTTTTCTATCATCAATAAACCTTTCCCAATAACCCCTAAAACCAATTTCCATCTTACTCTTAAACTGAAAGAAATTATGATTTATTTTATAAGAGCGCTCTATTCCCCCAACATAGAATGTTCGTAAAATACCAAAGTTATCAATTCCATTACCCGTTCGAGCAAGGTCATTAAAAGTGTTCGTTGGAGCTACTGGTAATGCTTCAGAATTATTTAAGTCTGAGGCCAAAATAAATATATCATTCTCCCTCCACCATCTTCTATCGAAATAACTAGTAAATAAAGTAGTATTTTTACTAATTCGATTACTAATTCTTTCAGTTTGAATTACATCAGCTGCAAGTCTAAATATTTTAAAATCATCATTCTCTTTAGGGTTATAGTTAGGGTCATTTTCAAAAGACCACTCAGTCAATCCAGTATAAGTCGCTTCTGAATCCTCAAAGTTAAAATTAACTTTAATATAAGTATTTTTATTTGGTGAATGTCGATAACTTGCTTTAAATGTACTATTTAGTTGGTAGAATTCATTATTATCTCTAAAACCATCTCCTCTTTTTAACAGAAATTGGAATTCAGGTTTAAGTTTATTTTTACCCCAACCACCGGCTTCAATAAAAAAACTTCCATATCCATTTTCACCACTAGTAAGCTTAAATAATCCCCCATAATCATTTCTTGGTTTTTTTGTAAAATAATTAATTACCCCACCCATAGTTTGTGGTCCATATTTAATAGCACCACTTCCTTTAATTACTTCTAGTTCTTCAATCCTTTCTGCCGGAGGATTATAGTACATATTGGGATAAACATAAAGCGCCGGCTGAATTGGAACTCCATCTTCTAATATCAGTACTCTAGAACTTCTTCTTGGATTTAAGCCCCTTATTCCGACACTGACTCTTGAATTACCAATTCCATCATCTGAATAGCTATTAACTCCAGCAACGAAGTCTAACATTTCTTGTGTTCCAATAGGGTTAATCAGCTTGATTGATTGTGCATCTAATACTGTTGCTGAGCCTGGAACATTTTGATATTCAAGGTTAGCTTCACTTAATATTTCAAGTTTTTCCATTTCTATTGGTTTTATATTAAGACCAATATCCAGAACTAAACTTTCATCCTTAATTTCTAATTTCTTTTTATATTTTTCAAAACCAATATAACTAATGGAAAGTTCATAACTATCTCTAGGAATGGATTCTATTTTAAAAACCCCGCTTTGATCAGAAGAAGAACCAAATTCTTCACTTTGACTTTTTAAAATAATATTAACATCAGCTAAACCAAAATTATTTATTTTATCAAAAATTTTCCCTGATAGAGAACCATTTGCATTGAGAAAAGAAACTAACATCAATAAATGTAAAAATATTTTTATCATTAGATTAAAAAATCTCTGGGTTCTCTAATGAAGCATTACTTTTTCCATCTTTTGAAAAAATAAGCAAACCATAACTTCCACCTTCATCCTCATCAACGGCTTGAGGAGAGAGTAGCGCATCATCTTCACAACCAATAGAGAGACATGATAGGAAAATCGCTAGAAATATAATTTTATATACTTTTTTTGCATTATTCATAATTAAAACTATCTGTAAAGTTTTAGGGGTTTAAAAGATTGATTTTGGGATACCTTAGATTTTGGAACTAAGAATAAAAAAAATTTCAAACCCCTTGAATACATATCTATTGTTAATGAGACTTATTATCAATAAAAATTAAATCAACAACTTTATTATTGTCAACAGCTTTTATTAAAATATTTGAAATAAAAATCTAAAACCCTTATATTTAAACTGACCGGTCAGTTTATTATGAAAGAAAAACTAAAAGAAAAAAGACAATCTCAAATAATCAATTCTGCTATAGCTATTGTTCTGGAGAAAGGTTTTGAGAATAGCCGAATGGATGATATTGTTGATCATTCAAAACTATCAAAGGGAACTATCTATTATTATTACAAATCAAAAAAAGATCTCTACTTGAGCCTTGTTGATTTTTGGTTTACTGAATATAGCACCGGAATATTAAGCACTCTTGATAAAAAAGAATCTGCATCCGATCAATTGATTGCTTTATTTACCTATTTTATTTATCAATATAAGAAGAGTCCTTCTACCTTTGAGCTGATGATTGAATTTTGGAGAATGTCCAGATTAGATCATGATTTTAATTATAAACTTCAAAAAATTTATACTCAATTCTTAGATTATATAGCTGAGATTATTTTAACTGGCATAGACAATGAAGAGTTTAAAGACGTTGACCCTAAGATTACTGCTTTATCAATTTTGATAAATATCGAAGGCATAAAATGGTTTAGTATTTTTGAAAACTCCAATGTAGAGGCTCATGAATATATGGAGACTATAACAAAATTTATTTTAAAAGGTTTAAAAAAGAACAGCACATAAAATTAAGAACAGATATTATTTAACTAAAAAATACCTATTCAAAGGAACTCAACATGAAAAAATATTTTATCAAAAAAAAAGAAAAAAAGAAAAAAAGGAAGATTAAAAATATAGATATTACTAACTTTGATATTAATTCTTTTTTATTCAATCCCAACATTCGTAGATAAAAAAACAATATGGTTCAGTCTGTAATAATTGATGCTGTTCGGTCTCCAATTGGCCTTAAAAATGGTAAACTAATTGGTATTCGGCCAGATGACTTATCTACACAAATTATTGTTGCTCTTTTAGAAAGAAATAATAAACTAGACCCTAAATTTATTGAAGATTTAATTTTTGGGTGCGCGTTCCCTGAAGGTACTCAAGGAATGCTAATTTCAAAAGGGATCGCAATACTAGCGGGTTTGCCAGACACAACAGCCGGTTCAGTTGTCAATCGGTTTTGTGGTTCTTCAATGGATGCTGTACACCAAATTAGCACCAAAATTGAATCTGGTGATATTGAAGTTGGAATAGCTGGAGGCGTAGAAGATATGTTTTCTGTACCTATGGGTGGCTTTAATCCTGATTTTCATCCTGACCTTGCAGAACAAGAATACTATATTGGAATGGGTGAAACAGCAGAAAGGCTAGCCACTGAAGGGAATATTTCTAGAAGTGAGCAAGAAGAATTTGCCATAGAGTCTCATGAAAAAGCGCTAAAAGCTTCTAAAAATGGTCTGTTTAAAAATGAAATCATACCAATTAATCTTTATGATGAGCACATACTAAACCAAGACGAAGGTCCTCGAACTCCAAATCTTGAAAAGATTAAATCCCTTAACCCTGCTTTCATGGAAAATGGTAGTATAACTGCAGCAACATCAAGTCCTCTTTCTATAGGTTCATCTGCATTATTAATTACAAGCAAAAAATTTGCTGAAAAAAATGATCTTAAAATAAGAGCCTATATAAAAGGACGTTCAACCGTGGGGGTAGATTGGCGAAAAATGGGTAAAGGCCCATTACCTGCAACAGAAAAAGTATTACAAAAAACAAATCTTTCAATGAAAGACTTAGATGTAATAGAATTGAATGAAGCTTTTGCAGCACAAGCTCTTTATGTGATTAATTCTGGCTCTTGGGATAAAACTAAGATAAATAAAAATGGTGGTGCAATTTCCCTGGGACATCCTTTAGGATGCTCCGGCGCTCGAATTATAACAACTCTATTAAACGTAATGGAGCAGCAAGATAATAAAAAAGGATTAGCCACTATGTGCATTGGTACAGGCCAGGGAATAGCAACCATTTTAGAAAGGACATAGAAAATGAATTTAAAGATTAAAAAAGTTGCTATTTTAGGCTCAGGCGTAATGGGAGCTCAAATTGCTGGGCATATAAGCAATGCAGGAATTGAGTGTTACCTTTTTGATATGAATCAAGAGCTAGTAGAAAAAGGAAAAGAAGGTCTTGCAAGTCTAAAGCCTGCTCCATTATACAATATTAAGAATATGGACTTAATTACTCCATGTAATTACAAGGATCATATTAATAATATTAAAGAGGTTGATTGGATTTTAGAAGCGGTAGTAGAAAGACTCGATATAAAATTATCAATTTATGAAACTCTCTTACCACATTTAAAAGATACTGCGATCCTAACTTCCAATACTTCAGGAATCCCATTAAAAGAACTAAGCAATTCGCTTCCAATCAAACTACAAAAACGATTTATGATAACTCATTTTTTCAATCCGCCTAGATACATGCAACTTTTAGAATTAGTGAGAGGTAACAACACAAGTGATCAGACATACCAAACAATGGTTCATTTTGGTGAGAACATTCTTGGTAAAGGAATTGTTCATGCAAAAGATACTCCTAATTTTATTGGAAACAGAATTGGTGTATATGGAATAATGGTCGCAATAAATCTTGCAATTAAATATGAGTTAACAATTGAAGAGGTAGACAGACTTACTGGTCCAATATCAGGGCGACCCAAAAGTGCAACATTTCGAACTGCTGATGTTGTTGGACTAGATACTTTGAAAAGTGTTTCTTTGACGACGTACGAAAAAGCTGTAAAAGATGAAGAAAGAAATCTTTTCCAAATTCCTGAAGTTCTTCAAAAATTAATTAATAAAAATCGTTTAGGGCAGAAGACTCGAAAAGGATTTTATAAAAAAAATGCTAATGGAGAAATAGTCTCAATAGATTTTAGCACAAATTCTTATTCTCCTCTTAAAGAAGTTAGATTTGATTGTCTTCGTATTGCAAAAAATTATCAGAGTACCGATGAAAAAATTAACGCACTTTCCTCTGGTAATGATAAAGGGAGCAAATATTTTTGGGAGATAATGGCTAGAACTTTAATCTATAGTGCGAATAGAATACCTGAAATTTCTGATGATATCATCAATATTGATAATGCAATGAAATGGGGATTTGGCTGGGAATTTGGACCTTTTGAAAGTTGGGACATATTAGGAGTACGAAATTCTTGTAAAAGGATGACCGAGGAGGGGAAAAAAATACCTAAATGGGTTTCAGAAATGCTTTCTCAAGGGAATGAAACATTTTACGCAAAAAAGAATGGTTCTCTTTTCTACTGGTGTCCAGTAGAAAAAGAATTAAAGACTCAACAAAAGAATGATAAAGTCATCAATTTAAATTTATATAAGACTAGTAATAAAACTATTAAAAAGGATCTTAGCGCAAGTTTAAATGATTTAGGAGATGGTATATTAAATGTAGAATTTCATTCAATTCTTCAACCAACCTTACATCCAATTGATAAATCATATATAGATATAATAAACGATGGATTAGATTTGATTGAAAAAGGGGACTTTAAAGGTCTTGTAATTGGTCACCAAGGAGAAAATTTTTGCGCAGGTGCTAACCTAAATCTTCTATTAGAATTAAGTACAAATCAAGATTGGGATACACTCAGCTACGCGGTAAAAACAATGCAGGATTTAACACAAAGAATACGGTTTTCAAAAGGTCCTGTCGTTGCTGCACCATTTCAATTAACGCTTGGTGGCGGTGTTGAATTAATTCAACCAGCTGCCCATATAATTGCCGCTGCTGAAACTTATATGGGTTTAGTTGAGATTGGAGTAGGTTTAATTCCTGGAGGAAGTGGAAACCTACGTATGATTTTAAATGCATTGAATCAAAAAAATCAAATGGGTGCATTCCAAAAAATTCAAAAAATATTTGAAACAATTAGTTTTGCTAAAGTTTCGACAAGTGCAGATGAGGCTAAAAGATTAGGGTATTTAAATAATACTGATAGCATAATATTAAATAAGGACCATTTACTGAGATCAGCTAGAACAAAAGCGCTTGAGATGTTAAATGATTATCAAGCTCCAGATTATCGTAAAGATTTAAAATTACCTGGGAAAGGTGGCCGGACAGCTTTAAATATTGCACTGAAAGGGTTTAAACTGCAGGGAAAAATTTCCGATCATGACTGTAAAATTGGAGAAAAATTAGCATATGTTCTAACTGGAGGAGAAAAAGCGGGACTTACTGCACCCGTTGATGAACAGTATATCTTAGATTTAGAACGTGAAGCATTTATCTCTTTAGCAGGTGAACAATTAACTCAAGATCGAATAAAATATATGCTGAAAAAAGGAAAGCCCTTAAGAAATTAATATTATATATATTTTATTAACTTTTCATAACATTTTGGATCAAATTCTTAACTAATTAAAGAATACTGGCTATGGTAAAAATCTTTTTCATATTTTTTTCGCTAACTATTTTATTTTCGCAACAACCCTATGATGGTATGACTATCTACTCTCCAACTTCTGGGAATGGTGCTCTAGTTACTCATTTAGTCAACAATGATATGACCACAATCAACTCCTGGAACCATACTAATGGTGCTGCCAGCATGCCATATTTATTAAAAGATAGTACTTTAATTTATCCTTACAGAGTCTCAAACCCTTCGATGAATTCTGGAGGTGTAGGAGGTGGAATTTCTAAATATTCATGGGAAGGAGATCTTCTTTGGAGTTATGAATTTGCAAATGATATATATCAGCATCATCACGACGTAGAACCATTGCCGAATGGTAATATTTTAATAATTGTTTGGGAAAGAAAAACAATTGCTCAATCAATCGCCGCTGGTAGAGAATCATTAAATAATTCATTAAATGAAATCTGGTCTGAGGCAGTTTTAGAACTAGAACCTGTTGGTTTAAACGATGTAAATATAGTTTGGGAATGGCACTTATGGGATCATCTTATTCAAGACTATGACCCGAATGTTGATAATTATGGTGTTGTTAGTGAGCATCCTGAGTTACAAGATATAAATTATGGAAATGCGGGAAGCAACCAGGGTCCTGGAGGGCCCAATGGGGATTGGAAACATTTCAATGCAATAGCGTATAATGAAGACCTTGACCAAATTGCTCTCTCCTCCCGTTCGCATGACGAAATTTATATTATCGACCATAGCACAACTACAATTGAAGCTGCTGGACATAGTGGTGGAAACTCTGGAATGGGTGGAGACTACTTATTTAGATGGGGGAACCCACAGGCTTATCAGAGAGGGGTAAATTCTGACCATCTGTTAGGAGATCAGCACGGTGTCAACTGGGTTCCAGAAGGATATCCTGGGGAAGGTAACCTGATAATTTTTAACAATAATTATTCAAATAATAATTCAGCTGTTTTTGAAATTATTCCACCACTTAATAGTAATGGCACATATGATATTGAGGGTGGTCAGCCCTATGGCCCGAATGAACCAATTTGGATACATACCGGTGGCTTTCATACACAAATGCAAGGAGGTGCATTTAGACTACCTAATGGAAACACCCTAATTACTGATTGCGATGACTCTTATATCTTTGAGGTAACTAATAATAATGAAGTTGTTTGGAGCTATGATAACGGAGCAGGACAATCTTTTATTGCTAGAGCTCAAAAGTATCCTCTCGATTATCTAGGTGACGAATTCCCTGAATATATAATTGGAGATGTAAATTTTGACCAATTATTAGATATTCATGATATTCTGTATATCTCTGATATGAGTTCTGGGTATGGCTTTAATTCAACTCCTCCGGCAGATTTTAATGAAGACGGTTCAGTTAATATTTCAGACTTGATATTATTATTGCAGTCTATAATAAATAATTAGTTCAAGATTAATTTTAGAGACTTATCAAAGTAATTACTCTGAAGAACTCATTAATATAGTAATACAGTCTTTATGAGCTATAATCTTCTATTTCAAAAAATACAAAAATGGTTCATTCGACAATCATTAGAACACGCCAAGAGAACAATATTCATATCAATTAGTTTAACTCTTTTGGTCGGTTATGGAATGCGTTTTTTAATAATTGATGATGATTTAATGAAAATGCTTCCTAAAAATTTAGATTCTCGTAAATCTTGGGAATCTATCCAGCAAGAGTTTGGAAGTACCGAGTCAATTTATATTGCATTTGGAAATAAAAGTAAATCAGTTTTCAATAAGAAAGATCTAGAAACTTCCTGGGATTTAGTCAAGAAACTTAGAAAACTCAAGTCTGTTGATAATATAATTAATCTCAGTACAATAACACGCATCGATAATGTTGATGGTTTTTTAGAAATAAAACAGCTTCAAGGAGAGGCTGTATTGAATAAGAATCAAATAGAATCTATTCAGGATTATCTAAATAAAAATTTAAAAACTAAAAAACAACTAGTAAGCAGAAATGAATCTTTTTTGTTAACTATTGTACATCCAAATACATTAAGAGGTTTAAACTACTTTAGAGATGATGTTGTCGGTGTTTGCTCAGAAGTACTTGTTGATTATGAAATTCATTACAGCGGAACAGCGTACATTACTGGCTCTATTCCTCAATTAATTAGAAAAGATGTTAAATTTCTTATCCAGATTGGTTTAGTTATTATGATATCTATACTATTTATTAACCTTAGGAATATTGCTGCAGTTTTAATGATTTTAATGGTAATTATTTTTTCTCTTACTTTTATGATTGGATCAATGGGGTGGCTTTTTCGATTTACAGGATCAGATAAATTTTTATTTGCTCTACTAAATACTTCAATGCCAATAATATTATTAACTATTGCAAACTCAGATGGAGTCCATGTAATAACTAAATATTTTAAAGAGATTCGGTTTTTGAAAGAGCCTAAAAAAGCATTAGTTAAAACGATGGAAACACTCCATCTACCAATTTTTTTAACAAGTATCACAACAATAGGTGCTTTTTCAACAATGGCCTTCTCCCCTCTTGAACCTCTTGTCGGCTACGGAATTTGTATTTCTTTAGGCATTGTTTGGGCATGGCTTTTGAGTTCAGTCACTCTGCCAGCTCTGATAATTTTACAAAAATGGGACGTAGAATCGAAAGGTCTTAGGACTGCAAGCCCTTTTGAGGCTTTAATAGACCGTTTAAGCAATACCGTGCTTAAATATCCTAAGAATATGCTTATATCAGGGTTATTTATTATTTTTATCTCCTTTGTAGGTGTTTGGAGTTTGAAGGTTGATGTAAATCTATCAAGCTTTTTTAAACCAGGTTCAGAAATAAGAGAAAGTATGGATTTTATGGACCAAGAAATGACCGGTACAATGGACCTAAGAATTCGGCTTGAAGCCGATATGAAAGATCCATCAATACTAAAAAAAGTTGATACCTTACAACAATTTATTGAAAAGACCGAATTAATTACCGTTACGAATTCAATTTCGGATGCTGTAAAACAAATGCACCGGATTGTCATGGACGACAGCCTTGTTTATGAAACCATACCTAACGAAAAAGAGAAAATAAATAACCTCTTCTCAATGTATTCTTTATCTGGTACCATTGAAAATTTTTCCACACTGGTGAACGAAGAATATTCTTCTGGCCTTATAACTTCTTTTAGTCGAGTGATGTCAACCAACCAAGTTTTTTCCTTTATAGAAAAAATATCTTTTTATATAAGTTCAAAATTTGATAATAATATATCCATAGACATTACTGGTATGATCGTTGTTATAAGAGATATGGTTATACTAATAATTAAATCTTCAATTATGAGTATTCTGTTATCATTACTTTTTGTTATCATCGTTGCATCGCTATTTTTCAAAAGATTTATTTGGGGTTTACTCGCTGTTCTTCCCTTAAGCGGAGCAGTACTTTTAAATTTTGGGTTAATGGGCCATTTTGGTATTACATTAAATCATATTACCGCAATATTATCTTCAATTATTATTGGTGTTGGTATAGATTTCGCAATTCATTTCATCGCTCAATACAGAATGTTTCAAAAAAATAATGTCAAAAAAAACCTGACTCGAAAAACATTTAAAGAGGCAGGCTATCCAATATTACTTGATGCAGCTTCTAATATGGGGTTTGGAGCTTTACTTTTTTCCTCTTTTATCCCTGTTCAGTTTATAGGTGGTTTGATGGTTTTTGCAATGATTTCGACTTCTTTTGGGACATTAATTATTCTTGCGTCTCTCATGCAAATAATTAAAAAATATATTTTAACGAATTAATGGTTTTTTTAAAAACTATCTCTTTTATTTTTGTCTATTCATTTATAATTGCACAGAGTGGCCATGAGATTGCATTAAATATTTATACAAAACAATTTCCAGATGATTTAACAAATACTATGAACATGAAATTAGTTAATTCAAAAAATAAAATTAGAAACTATACTATGAAATCAAGATCAATTGATAAAAATAGAAAACAAATTATATGGTTCTTGGAACCCAAAAGTGACAGAGGAATTTCATTTTTGAAAATTGAACATAAAAACAGAGATGATGAAATGAAAATGTGGCTGCCTGCTTTTAAAAAAATAAGGCGAATAAGTTCGAGAAAAAAAGGTGATTCTTTTATGGGTTCTGACTTAAGCTATGAAGATTTATCAACTAGAGATATGGAAGATTATCTATTTAACCTAAAAGAAGATCAAAATCTAAATGGTAAGATTTATTATACATTAGAAAGTATTCCTAAAAAAAAGCTTAACTCATCCTATAATAGCCACGTTTCCTTGGTGGACAAGATCACTTTCAACATTGTCAAAGAATATTCTTATGATTTGAATGGAAAATTGCTAAAAGAAAAAGAATATACTTATAAAAAAATAAAAATGTTTGATACTCTAGAATATATCAAGGTTTTTAATGTTCAGAATAAACATTCAACTCAAATAAAATTTACAAATATAGAAGTGAATAAAAATATTAGTGAAGATTCATTTAGTGAACAAAACTTAAAACGCATACCTGCTAATTAATGATTATTAGGAATAAAATTGCTATTTAAAAGAATTTTTAGAGTTTACTTAATTATTGGAAAAAACTTCAGTTATTGGATAAGTCCTTTATTTACTGGTTTTCTAATTTTAATGTTAAGAATATTTATTGGAATAGGTCGTTTTTTAGATTTACTTTTTTTCCCAAGTCTTAAAAATAAATTAAAGAACCCAATAATAATAGTTGGTAACCCTCGATCTGGAACAACATTTTTACATCGTTTTTTAATAAAACAAAAAATAGGAACAGGATCACAACTTTGGCAAATGATCTACCCTTCCATTCTTATTCAAAAATTAATTAAACCAGCTTTACCTCTTCTTGAAATGATTAGTCCGGCAAAGCATCATTCTACAAAAGCTCACAAGACAAGCCTTACCTCAATTGAAACTGACGATGTTTCACTATTATTTCGCTATTTAGATGGTTTTTTCTTTTACGGATTTTTTCTTACGTTTGACAAAGAAAATTTATTCCATTGGGTTGATCCTAAAATAAATGATAAAACTGAAAGAGATTTTACATGGTTCGAATCAATGTGGAAAAGAACTCTGATTTCAAATAATGCAGATAGATACATAGGTAAACTATTTAGCTTAAGTAGTAGCTTACCCATATTTCAAAACAAATATCCAGATGCAAAGATTATATATATGATTCGAGACCCTCTAAACGTTATTCCATCTGGTTTAAGTTTGGTAACAGGAGTACTTGATAAGAAATTTAATTTTTGGTCTCTCGATGATCGAATCAAAAAACGTTTCATAAAAAGGTTATACTCAGCTCTAGTTGAACTTCTTAATAGGTTTCATGATGACTGGGTAAATAATAGAATAGATAAGGAAAAAGTTTTTATCGTACGTTTTGATGATATGATGAATAATTTTGAAGAGCTAATGGATGATCTATCCAATTTTATCGAAGTCGAAAAAAATAGTGATTTAGTTGAAGAAATTGAAAAAACAGGAAAAAGTCAGAGGGAATATAAAAGTGAACACTCTTATGATTTGTCAAAGTTTGGTTTAACTGAAAATCAAATTAAAAAGGACTGTAAAATGATTTATCAAACTTTTTTTAGTAAAAGATGATTAAAGTTTTAGTTTTTTTGTATTTTATATTTAATACCGGATGGTCATTGACTCTTTTTGAAATTAATCAAATTAAAAACTGGAAATTATTGCAAGATAATGCTGTAAAAATTGAATGGGCAGCATATAAAAATTATCGTATAAGTAAGGCTGAAATGATTTTCAACCATAATATTAATTCAATATCTTCAAAAATTGAAAATATTGAAGAATATCCAAATATATTTGAAAGAGTTACAGCCACTAAAAGGCTTGATGTAGATATTATTCAAGTCATTCTAAGCTTACCTTTTCCTTTTTCGGGAAGGGATTACGTAATCAAATATAAAAAAGAAATATTAGAGGGTGATGATTCATGGGTTTTTATATTTGATTCAGTTACACACCCAGATGCTATATTAAAACCAGGAAATGTAAGGTTACCAGATGCTACGGGTATATGGATTTTAAAACCTATTTCCTCAAACATTACAAAAGTTATTTATGCTTGGAATGGAGAATTACTTGGAAATTTTCCTGAGGTGGGTCTCCAAAGAGCATGGATGACTCAGGGTACAGAGGTATTAGTATGGCTAGAAAAATCACTTAACGATATTAATAAACAATGAAAAAATATATAACATTAGCCTTTTTATCCATTTTAAATGCAAACCCAATTTCCCCTGAGAATGGTTCTGTCCTAAATTTTATTCACGTTCTATTTGAATGGGAGCAAATATCAGAGGCTAGCTATTATGAGCTAGAAGTGTCTGACGATATCAATTTTTCAAATATTATTTTCAATAAAATAGATTATACACTATGTTATATTGAGAAAGATTACATAGAATGGAACCATGATTATTTTTGGAGAGTTAGATCTATAAACAATTCAGGTCAAATAAGTGACTGGAGTAATACATTTAATTTTTCTACAACTGAGAGTCTTTCGAATAGTAGCGCATTAATTATTGATGACTTAAATATTCAACCCGGGGTAACAGTTTTTGGAGCATTTTTTAATTACTTTTCAGCAGCAATTGATCAGACAGGAAGAGAAATTTGGAATTCAGGTACAGATAACTTCGTTTATTATAGCTCCAATGAATACGGAAATATTTTTGGATGCTCTTTATTATCTAATGCTGAAAATAATCTTCCAGGGAAAGAAATATCATTTGAAGGCTTTCAAATTTGGAATGAACCTAATGAAGATTTCTTACACCATGATTTAATTCGTCTTCCCAATGGAAATTATCTAGGTATAGTTGAGACTTCGACGCTAGGCCCTATTCCAATTGGAGAATGGACTAGCCTTTTTCAAAATTTAGGATTTTTAGCTAATGGAGTTACTCCCGAGTTCCCATGGATTGGAGATAAATTGGTTGAATGGGATAAAGATACGAAAGAAATAGTTTGGTCTTGGAACACATTTGATCATTTTAGTATGACTGACTTTGATCAATTTGGAGGAACCTGGAATGAAGCCTATTTCAGTTTACATTATGATTGGACACATGCGAATGCTGTGATTTTTGATAAAGAAGAAAGTGCTTTATATTTATCATCAAGACATTTGTCTCGAATAACCAAAATTGACTACCCTTCTGGAGAAATTGTTTGGAACCTTGGACATCAAATGAATTCTGATGATATAGATTATGGCTCTGATATAGGTTTCAGTTTTCAACACAGCCTTCAAATATTAGAAAATGGAAACTTATTAACCTTTGATAATGGCAATCTATCTGAAGAATTCCGTGGAACTGAAGAACCAATATCCAGAGCTATTGAAATTGAAATAGAGGGTTCATCTGCTACTGTTGCATGGTCCTATGAATTATCACCCGAACTGTTTGGTTTTGCCTCAGGTAATACCCAAAAATTAGAGAATGGAAACGTATTGATCACAACTGTTGGAGGAGGAGGTAGAAGTTTAGAGGTTAATACTTCTGGAGATATTATTTGGGAAGGACTCTATAACTTAAGTTTACCAGATGGAGCAGTTTACCGTGCTAATCGAATTCCTGATATTCATCCTTCAGCTTATAGTGTTATCATTAATAATTTTTTAGAAAGTAATGGAAATGAGGGTGTTTATTTATCCGAGGAGAATCCGGAACTTACAATTACTATTCATAATGAAAGTGGCTATCCTTTAAACCTCTATGCTAGAATTTCAGATGAAGCAGGTTGGTTTTCTAATGAGGTTATGCAATTTGAATTAGAACCATATTCTTCTGAAAATATGACCATGATTGCAAGTTTGTCTGAATCAATTAATCAAAATTTAATTGAACTAGAATTCAATGATGTAAATCATCCTCAAAAAAGTAAGGTTATATCCACTCTAGGCTTCATGACACCATTAACTATTAACAATGAAATTCAACCAGAGGATTTTAGTCTTTTACAGGCCTATCCAAATCCCTTTAATCCACAAACAATAATAAAATATCAAACATTTAGAGATGAAAAAATTTCACTTCAAATATTTGATTTAAATGGAAAGTTAATGGATACACTTATCGATAAGTCTCATGTAAGAGGAAATCATCAAATAATATGGGTTGCAAAACAATATCCTTCTGGAATATATTTTGTAAAATTAACCACCCGCTCAGCTACTAATACAAAAAAAATATTGTTTTTAAAATAAAATGAAAAAAAAACCTATTTCTTTACTCTTATTTTTTTTCCCTTACTTTGCTTTTTCTTCTTGTGATAGCTCCTTCACATATTTTTCAGAATTACCTAACAACGTTACTATTCTAGTTGGAGATACCTGCCTGAGTAATAGCGACATAGATGTTTTAGACAGTTTAATATCTCAAAATGCTTTAGAATATAATTCGCCACTAGAGCTCGGTACTCAGACTTGGTTTAATGGAAGGCTACGGTTTTTAGTTGCTGGTAACTATGGCAATAGTTCAGGTGTTAATGATACAATATACTCCTTACCTGATAATTTTGGAGATTTAACATCTCTTGCCTCCCTATACTTAGAATGGAATAGAATTTCAGTTCTTCCTCAATCGTTTAGCGAGCTTTCAAGCTTAGCTTCAGTATATCTTAATAACAATATAATTACTTCTCTTGGTGATAGTATTGGAAATCTCACAAACTTATTTTTTTTAGACGTAGGATATAATGAATTAGAGTTTATACCTGAATCAATCTGTAGTCTCGTGAACTTATCTTATTTTTGGTTGTTTAATAACAATCTCACTTCTTTACCGGACTGTTTTTGCGGAATGGAACTCGATTGGATAAATGATGATGATGGAGGCTATCCATTTTTTGCAATGGGAGCTAATAATTTGTGTGATAATATTCCTGCTTGTGTTATGAACACAGAGCACTTTGAACTCAGTTTAGACCAGTTTTACTATTCTTTTCCTGTTTTCTCTCCACAAGAATGTGACACTGTAACTACATCAATTTCTAACGTGATTTTTCCTTATCAATTTAATATCTCCTCGCCGTATCCTAATCCTTTTAATCCATCGGTTAACCTTGATTTGAATATCCCCTATGACCGCCGAATGATGATTGAAATTTTAGATTTAAAGGGAAAACGGATTGATATAATATCTGATGGAAATATATATAAAAAAGGTAAGAACTATATAACCTGGCATTCAAAGAACAATCCTTCTGGAATTTATTTTTTTAAATTACAGGATAATAATCAAACATTAGTTAAAAAAGTTATTTTGATGAAATAATTAGATGAAGCTAGTGTAATAAAAATATGAAATATACACTTATACTAATTACTATAATTATAACTCAACTAATTAAAGGTGCGTCTTCTCCATTTGTTTTTACTGGTTATTCAAATTTCTCATACATAGCAAGGCTTACGGATCAATCCTTAATTAATATCCCTTATAGAATGGGTTCTTTGAATTTTGAAAAACAATCAAAAGCACTGTCTTTTAATGGAAATTTTACCCTTGAGTATAATATTAAAGATGATTCTTACTTTCTAGAAACAAGTAACCCGCAGGATTTTTCATTAGATATGAGAGAGTTTTATATTGCTTATAGCAAAAATAATTATGAATTAAAAGTTGGAAAACAAATTCACTCTTGGGGAAACGTCGATGAGAATAGCCCTCTTGATAATGCTAGTGCATTTGATTATTATTACATGTTTTTTGGAGGTATTGAACGAAAACTAGCAACTCTGTCAGTTGGATTTGATTATTTTTTTGGTGATTTTCAAATTAGAACTGTTTTCTCGCCTATTCATTCAACAAATCGGTTGCCATTAGGGAATGATGACTTTCCTGTTGAATTACCTATCTATCCTAAACCTAATGAAATTATCCATATTTCATCATTACCTTATGAAGGAGGATTCTTTTTAAATTACTCTTCTAATTTTGGAGAATTATCTTTTTCATCCTATAGTGGCTATGATCGAATTTTCAATTTTTCAGGTGTCAATGAATATTACTCCTCTTCAGCATCTTTTTTTAAACCATCTCCAGATCTTGTTTTTGGATATCGAAAAACAAATCTTTTTGGTTTTGGTGCAACTTTCTTAAATAAATATTTTACATTACGTTTTGACTTTGCAAACTTTGAAACAAAAGATAAAAATAAATCAATAGAAAGACCCGATCCATCACCAAATTCATTTTACGATAGTCTTGCTTTCTCATTCCCAATAAGTGAAGAGGTACAATACCAGCAATACACAATTCAATTGGATACTGAGTTACCTTTTGGTTTAGATCTTACTGTACAATATTTTGAGCATGATCTGAAAAATTATAATGCAGTCGATACTCTTCCAAATGTAGAAGTAGATATACCTGGTTTTGAATATGATCCAGAAACCATGCAACCCAAAGATTTATTTACTCCTGGAATGGGGGTTCCTGTAGCTATTTTAACAGATAAGGCAATATTTGTTATTTTGAAAAAAACTTTATTAAGAGAACAAATATATTTGAGCCTAACATCAATGATTGATGCTATGCAACATAATAGTATTAGTGGATTTCCAGGTTACCTTAATGAAATGAAGATCGAATATTTAATAAATCAAAACCTAAAGCTCTTGATTGGAATTACATCTATTAATGGTTCAGAAAAACACCCTGATGGTAAGAATTATCAATTTAAAAAGATGGAAAATTTTTCTCACTCTAGGTTCGAACTAAAATATTATTTTTAAGGCATTTAAAAATTGAAAGTAAAAATCACAGGAACAGGTCTTTATTTACCTCCTAAGGTTGAGACATCTAAAGAAATTTCCACGCTGATTGGAAAATCTGAAGAATGGATTATAAGAAAGTCTGGAGTAAAAGAAAGAAGAGTCTCTGAAATAGATGTAGATGAAATGGGTGCACATGCAGGTAGAGAAGCCTTGGGGAATGGTTCATTACCCGACCTTATTATAAACGCTTCTGGTGTTCCTAAGCAAACAATTCCAGACACTTCCACTTTTTTTCAAAAAGCAATGGGATTAAAAGGTATTCCTTCATTTAGTATTCATTGCACATGCTTATCTTTTATTACAGCATTTCATACAGCAAGTTCACTAATTCAAACAAAATCATATAAAAAAATCTTAATTATTTCATCTGATCGTGGAACCCGTGGAAGAAATTTTAATGAAGCCGAAAGCGCTTCTCTTCTTGGAGATGGTGCAGCTGCAATTATTCTGGAATCCGGTACTCCTTCAGATTCAAGCAAACTCATGCATTTTGAGATGAGAACATGGCCAGCGGGAGCACATTTAACAGAAGTTAGAGGCGGTGGGACAAACAAACATCCTCAAGATCCAGAGACATTAGTATCTGATAATTTATTCACAATGGATGGTCCAGGTATTTATAAAATAGCACGAAAAGCGGTATACAAACTCATGCTTAATACTCTTAAGTCAACTAATTTGACAAAAGAAGATATAGATTTAGTAATACCGCATCAAGCCTCTGGTAAGGCTGTGGAAGCCTATATTGAAACGGGTGGCTTTAAAAGAGAAAAAGTTGTTAATATTGTTTCCAAATTTGGTAATTGCGTAGCAGCATCAGTTCCAATGGCGCTTGTAAAGTCAATCAAAGAAAAAAAGATAAGAAGAAAAGATAAAATATTATTGATTGGTACAGGTGCAGGGCTTTCTGCGGCTTGCGCTCTTTTAAGCTATTAGAACTTTTACTCTTTATTTGATAAAAATTTATTAGAGAACATATCTTCCTTTAAACCAATATTTGGTCTAAAAGAGAGTACTTCCATGATAGTTTGATTACCATTTTCTTTTTTCATTTCTAAAATACCTGGTGTAATAAATCCATCTTTTTCTATAAAATTTTTCAAGTGAAGTGTTTTTTCTTTTTGAGATTCACTTTTATAGAACTCTACTTTATTAATTTGCCATGTTTGAGTATTTACCCATATTTTTTTTGAAAAATATGAACTTTCACTTTTTGGCCATGCCATCAGAACTTTACACTGATAGCCATCTAAATACTCCGTTCCAATTATTGAAAGACTATCTGAATTGGACTCATTGTTTTCTAAATCCTCGTAGATAAAATCTGTATTTAGAAATGTTTTTGATTTTTCCTTAGCTTCAATTCTTTTTGGTTTTTTTAATTTTGGAAGAAAAAACCACTGATCTGTTTCACCATTTCTGTATACCCAGCTTAATAAGCTTGTTCCTTTTACAATTTTAGGACTTTGGAATTTTGCCAAAGATTTTGAAATAAATTTCCCAGAACTATACATTTTTGTATATCTAATAAACTCTTTTATTTTTACTTTTTTTTTCCCTTTCTTTTTACGGGTTACTTCTAGCCTAACTTCCATTATCGATGTCTGTGGTTTTCTAGCCTGATATACATTGTCCATAATATCATACGCTGTAGATTCATTTGCATTGACTACTGAAAAAAGAAAGAAAGTATTTAATAAAATTTTAATCATTTTTTTTCGTTTTACCTTTTATAATAAAAAAGATGGAAAAAGGTGTGAAGAAGATCGATATGATAGAAATCAAAAGATAGTCTTGTTTATACTTTAGCTCAACATAACCAGCTATTTGCAGACACATAAAAATATAGAAACATAAAACAATATCTAAATAATCATTAATTATAAAAAAAGCATACTCTTTATATGATCTATTTAATGCATCAAAATCAATTTCTGAGTTACTTAAACTTAATAAGATCATGGCTAACGTAATCAGAATAATTGAAGAACTTATTGAGATATCTATGTTGTTTTTTTTCATTTATACAAAAACCTTGGATTAAGTAGACTAGTCAACGCAGGTAGAATTGCTAAGGCTCCGAATAAACAAAAGGTTATCGAACTCATCACCAATATTCCAAAAATTTGAACTGGAACAAAAACTGATAATAATAATGATGAAAAGCCTAAAATAACAGATAATCCATTAAATAAAATTCCTTTACCAGAAATTTTAAAAGTGTTAGTGATTGCTTCATTAATCGATTCACCGCCTCTGATATGATCACGTAGATGCCATAAAAAATGGACGGTATAATCCACCCCAACCCCTACCAAAATACATGTCAACATAGAGGTTGTCATATTAAGCGGTATATCTAAGTAACCCATTAATCCAAACATCATAGAAACTGAAAGAAACATTGGTAATGTAGATAGAATACCACCTAATAATGATTTAAAGACTAAAGTCATTATCAAAAGAATAATTATCAGAGAACAAAACAGACTAACGAGCTGACCTCTAACAATTAATCTACTTAAAACCCCCATTAATGTAGCTGCACCTGAAAGTTCCATTGGTGCTGAATCATAAAAGTTTGCAGCAATAAATTGCTCTGTATCTTCAACAATATCTGCTATTTTTGATGTTTGGACTTGTTTTAATCTCAAAAAGACCTGGGTATTTTGAGGTTCTTCAATATCATCTAAAATCAAATCAAACTCATCACCATCCGATGATAACGAATACAAAAACATATATTGAGAGATGAGGTCTCTATCATCTGGGATTGTTTCGAACGAGGGCTTCCCTCCATTAAAACCAGCATTCATTTTTTTAATCACATCGCTGATGGAATAGGTTTTTGTGACTATATCAAACCTATTTTTTATGTGATTTGTTAATAACTCAATGTTATTTAATAGTTTAGGATCATAGATATCCCCTTCAATTAAAATGCTCATTTGAGTAGAGCCGCCGAAAGCTTCTCCAATTTTTGTATTAGCTATTCTTAACTTTGATGATTCGGGAAAATAATTGTCTGGATTTGTATCAACTTTAAGATCTTTTATTCCGATTGAAACCAATATACCTAAAATTGAGAAGAATACCAGTACTGGAATTCTATAAAGGGTAAAATATTTTGCCATACCTGCTAAAAAATTATTAATCGTAGCCATACTTTTTTCTTTTGTTATGTAGTGAGGTCGAGACACCAATACAAGTACAGAAGGAATTAAAAAAATACTTAAAATAAAAGATACTAAAATACCAAATGAAATTAGAAGCCCCATTTCTCTTGCTCTTGGTAAAGCATGTGTAAATAGACTTAGAAAGCTAATAATAGTAGTTACACCAGCTAAAAGGATTGGAATACCTACTTTTCGGATAGTTTTTCTTAGAATTTGTCCACGTGTGGAATTTGCATCAGATTTTGAATATTCAAAATAGTGTGAAATGATATGGATGCCATAATTATTTGCTATTGCAATTAACATAACTGGAATTAAGGTTCCTATAAAAGCCATAGACATATTTAGCCAACCCATAATACCAAAAGTCCAAATAATAGAAAAACCAACTACAAAAAAAGGAAGAAATACTCCTGTCCAACTTCGAAAAGAAAGCATCAATAAAAATATTCCAAGACCAATTGCAATAGGCGTAAAAACTCTCATATCCCTTTGCATATTATCTACAATTGTAGCCTGAGTTATGGGAAGACTAGAAACAAAAAATTCTTCTGGATAACTAAATTGGTTAACTAGGTTATTAATATCTCTACGAAACTCAAATTCATCAAAGTCAAATGATGAATTAATCTGACCGATGAAACACATCTTAGTGTAATCTTTAGAAATTAAATTTTCTATAACACCTGATTGGTCCAACTTTTCAATGAATGTGAAATAGTCAGATGAGTCTACGGGGTAATCTGTTAATAAGGGTTCAATTTTAAAGCCGTCATCAGTGGGTATTATATGTTTTTGATTAAAAATAGACGTAACCCTACTAATAAGAGGCATTGCCTCAAGACTATCTTGAAAAGAGGATAATTTTTCTAATGTTTTGGGATTATTCAAAAGACTATCAGTCTCTACAGCAATAATTATAATATCACTTCCTGAGAATAGTTGATCTATTTTTTCAATAGATTCAACAATTGAATGGTCTCGGGGTAACATAGATCGAACACTTGGATCTAGCTCAAGATCAAATACTTTCCAGCCTAGAACTACGGTAATAAAAATCACCCCAGCAATTATTGTTCTAGGATAATGAGCGTCTAAATTAAAAAGCCAATTGGATATTCTTCTGAGATTCATAATATTTTAGATGATAAATTTAAGTGTTTCAAATAAAAAATGATATCCGTTCTAACTCTTTTTTCTAATTAAGTAACTCTGATTATGGTGAAAAAAAATCAAAGCAAAGCTCAATCCGTTGTACTCTTTGGAAATGGAGATGTTCCAATTCATAGAGAAACTAAACATGTTCTAAACAATGCAACCTCATTTATTTGTCTTGATGGTGGTGCAGATAAATTAAACTCTCTTGGATTTGAACCAAATATAATTATAGGAGACCTAGATTCAATTAAAAGCTCATATAATTGTACTATAATTGAAGCAAAGGATCAGTATAAATCTGATTTAGAAAAGGGTCTAATCTGGTGTATAAAAAATGATATTAAACATCTTTCCTTAGTTGGATTTTCAGGTGGTCGAGATGATCACAATTTTTTAACATTTTTTATCATGTTAAGATATGCAAAAAAGGTAAAGATGACTCTCTATTCTAACTTTTCAAAAGTTGTTTGCGTAAAAGATCAAACTTTTTTTAAGAGTATTCCAAACCAAACTATTTCAATTATTGCTCCAGATAAAGATATTTTAATTACTACATCCAATCTAGAATATCCCTTAAATGAAGAAAAACTTTTATTTTCATCTCAAGGAATCAGCAATTTAACTTCAACTGGAACTTCGTATTCTATAAAAGCCTCAAACTGGGTTTGGGTTTTTGAAAATTATTTATTTTAGTTAAATGCATCTTATCGATTCCAGCATTATAGTCGCCTATTTTATTATTTTAATATGGATTGGAGTCTCTCAAAAAAAAATAATTGCTCAGTCGTCTGAAAATTTTATTCTATCCGGAAGAAAATTGAGTTTATTTGGTTTTATTGCAACACTAGTTACAACTTGGTACGGAGCCATTCTTGGTATTGGCGAGAACACTTACCTCTATGGAATTCAGACATGGTTTATATTTTCATTTCCATATTACATATTTGCAACTCTTTATGCTTTTTTTATTGCACCTAAAATTCGAGAAAATAGACATACATCTATTCCAGATCATTTCCACAATCATTTTGGAAAAGCATCAGGCATACTCGCTGCTGTGTTGATTATTTTTTTAGCAAGTCCAGCACCCTACATCTTAAGCATGGGAGTTCTTATAGAGTATTTTTTTCAAATCAATCTTGGTCTTTCTCTGGTTATTGCTACTCTTTTCAGTGTTTTCTATCTTTGGAATGGGGGATTCTCTGCAGTTGTAAAAACTGATTTTTTTCAATTTATATGTATGTTTGTCAGTTTTTTTATTCTTTTAGGTTTCCTTTGGATGAATGTTGGCAGCCCATTACAGATGATTAAAGCTTTACCTGTGAATTTCACAGATCCTTTAGGGGGGAATACATTTCAATATGTTCTTGTTTGGTTTTTTATTGCTGCTTGGACATTTATTGATCCCGGTTTTTTTCAACGATGTGCAGCAGCGAAGACACCTAAAACAGCAAAAAAAGGGATTCTAATCGCTATTGGGTTTTGGAGTATTTTTGATGCTTTAACCCTTTTCTGTGGTTTATATGCAATAAACCTCTTAAAAACAGACCAGGCTTTACTAACCTATCCTTTATTGGCAATCGATATTTTACCCATTGGTTTTCTTGGATTATTTCTTACGGGCATCTTTGCCATAATCATGTCCACAATTGATTCACTAAGTTTTATCACCGCTATAACATTCGGCCGAGATATTTTATGGCGTTGGACACACAAAAAAGCTGATAAAGAACAAAGTATTCCTTTTATTAAAGTTGGATTAATTCTTTCATCTACTATCTCACTTATTTTGGCTTACTTAATCCCATCAGTTGTTGGTCTATTATTTACTCTTGGATCAATCATTATTCCTTCATTAATCCTTCCATTTGTTAGTTCACTACTTATGAAAGATTTTCATTTGTCTGAGAAGATATCTGTAAGCTGGATACTTGTTCCACTTTTCATATCCTTTTTCTGGCTGTTACTCTCGAATACTCTAGGTTTTAATTTTTTAAAAATTGAACCATTTTATCCTGGAATGATTGGTTCATTCATTTATTATTTTTTCATTATAAGAGGTCACCAATGGCAATTGAAATAGAAAAAAAATTCCTTATAAAACGTATCCCTATCGAACAAATTAGTTATTCAGAAAGTATAAAGCAGGGATATATTGTAAGTGATAAAAAGAAAGTGATAAGAGTTCGGGAAAAAGGAGGTGATTTTTTTATTACAATTAAAGGAAATAAAATTGGAATTTCTCGATTTGAATTTGAATATAAAATTCCTCGATCAGATGCTCTTGAACTTTTTGAGAACTTTTGTGAAATTGGATCAATTGATAAAACAAGGCATTATGTAAAGCATAACAATCATATTTGGGAGATTGATGAATTTCACAAAGATAACCAAGGACTTATTGTTGCTGAGATAGAATTAAATTCTGAAGACGAAAAATTTGATATTCCTGATTGGATATCAGAAGAAGTAACCTCTGATCCTAAATATTACAATATGAATTTAACGGTAGCTCCATATAAAAGTTGGGAGGACAAGTAAGGCTACTAATTGAAATATTTATATTTGAAAAGAAATAAAGCACTTTAGAACAATATCTTTTATTTATTTCTTATTCCTTAGTTTTTTATAAGCCATTGCACCACCTAATAAAGCGAGATACCCTAATCCACCGATAGGAGCCTGCGATGGAGTATCCGGTACAGTGATTCCCTGAGCAGTCAAATGGCTAGTAATTATTGCTGCAAAAATAAATAGTGTTCTTATCATAGGTTGAAAATGATTTTTTTTATTTAACATAAGTCACCTTCTGCGTAAAGGTTTGATTATTCGTAATTAATTTTAAAAAGTATGTCCCAGTTGGTAATGATTTTGGCTGCCAAGTATACTGATGCTGACCTGAGATCATTAATTTATTCAACAAGGTCTCTACCAGTGCTCCCTTTACATCAAATACCTGTAACTCTACCCTACTTACTTCTGGGGTATTAAATTGTAT
>Ga0206682_10001073_pt1 | contig 27359 bp, 25 predicted proteins | sample M240m12015metaG_FD_155444 | JGI IMG/M metagenome (GOLD analysis project Ga0206682, IMG submission 155444) | Ammonia-oxidizing marine archaeal communities from Monterey Bay, California, United States - M2 40m 12015 | ecosystem: Environmental > Aquatic > Marine > Intertidal zone | place: USA...
AAAGTAACAGAGGAACGTTACATCGATTGAGTAAAGAAGCGATTGTTGCTGCACAAAATCTAGGCGGTGATATTTCAGCTCTTGCAATTGGAAAAGATGCTGACATAATTGCCTCTGAATTAGAAAATGTACAACTAAAAGAAGTATTGACGGTTAAAAATGAATTCGTCGAATCATACAATGCAGATGGGTTTACGGAAATTATTTCACAAGTAATTAGGGATGAAGCACCTGAAAATATAATGTTAGGACATACTTATCAAACCAGAGATTTTGCTCCTCGATTATCTGCCAAATTAGATATTCCTTTTCTACCCGATATTATCTCCACTCAGAATGGAAAATTCATCAAACAAGTCTTGAATGCAAAATTAAACGCTTCTGTAATACCTTTAAAAGAGCAAAAAATTATAAGCTTTCAATCCGCTGCTTACAGTGATGAAGACCTGGTGTCAGGTCAATCTTCATTTCGTGAGTTGGATATACAATTTGATTCGTCGATTATCCGCTCTAAATCTGAAGAACCATTCCAAGAAGCGCCTGGAGACGTTGATTTAGAGTCTGCAGATCTTCTTGTCTCTGTGGGGCGTGGAATTGAAAAAGAAGAAAATATTCCTATTGCATTCGAATTAGCGGGCTTATTGGGTGCTGAAATATCTGCAAGTAGACCGGTTGTAGATTCTGGTTGGATAGATTCCTTTCGTCAAGTTGGAAGCTCGGGAAATAATGTTTCACCAAAATTGTATTTTTCACTTGGTGTGTCTGGTGCGATTCAACATGTTGTAGGAATGAAAGGATCAAAGTGTATCTTAGCAATAAATAAAGATTCTGAAGCGCCAATCTTTGAGATTGCAGATTACGCAGTTGTTGGTGATGTCTTAGAGATTGTTCCTAACTTGATTGAAGCTCTCAAAAAATCATAATTTATTAATCTTTATCGATTAACACATCAGAAGAGTCCAAATGGAGGCTTCTTTTTTCTAAAAAATAATTTCCACTCTGATATTTTTTTTTAGATACTATTCATTTCATCTTATAAATTAGGATAAGATATTTCATGAAAATTTATAGGAACTTTTATTGTTATCCTTTATTGAAAAAATAGCTTTCCTTATTTTAACAACTAGCTGCCTTGGTGTTGCGTACATCACTTTTGGTCGAATGTATAAAGTTATTAGTATGGGCTCCAACCCAATAGTTTGGAATGAAGTCCTCAAAAATTGGCGAGAAGGCTTGTGGGCTTTTCTATCCCAAAAAACATTATTTAAAACCAGGCCAATAGTAGGATTTATCCATGCATTAGTTGCATGGGGCTTTACTCTATATCTTGTAGTAAATGTATTGGATGTTTTATATGGTTTTATTCCTGGTTTTAAATTTTTTCCAGATCATATAATCGGCAATACCTATCGATTATTTGTTGATATTTTCAGCGTGATAGTTCTGTTTGGTGTTCTTTATTTTATTGCAAGAAGGTTTTTACAAAAAGATAAACGATTAAAGATTAACCCTCCTGTAATGTTATCTGATCTAGCTAAACGTGGTATGAAAATAGATTCTCTTTTAGTTGGCTCTTTTATAATAGCTCATGTTGGATCTCGCTTTTTATCTGCATCATTTGAAATTGCTCATTCAAAAGCAGATTCATACCAACCTGCTGCAAATATGGTTGCAAAATTATGGTCTAATCTACCAGCTGAAAATATTATTCTTTTTGAACATATATCTTGGTGGTTCGCACTTGGTTTGATTTTATTGTTTTTACCATATTTCCCTTATTCAAAACATGCTCATCTCTTCATGGGGCCTATTAATATAATGGCTAAAGAAAAAAGAAAATCGATGGCGAGCATTGAAAAAATTGATTTTGAAGATGAGAGTCTAGAACAATTTGGTTCCTCTAGACTACATCACTTGCCTGAAACTCAGATATTAGATGGTTATGCATGTATCCAATGCAATCGATGTCAAGACGCATGTCCAGCTTATGAAACTGGAAAAGAATTGTCACCTTCTGCAATTGAAATCAATAAGCGGTACTTCTTAAATGAAAATCTTTCGACTTTAGCTAATGGTGAACAAGTAGATATTCCCTTAACGGATTGGATGTTGTCTGAGGAAGCAGCCTGGAGTTGCACAACATGTGGTTATTGCGTTGAAGTTTGCCCAGTTGGAAATGAGCCAATGATAGATATTTTAAGAGTAAGGCAAGACCTTGTAATGACTGAATCAAAATTTCCTCAAGATGCGGTAGAAACTTTTGAAAAAATTGAAAATTACGGCAACCCATGGGGTTTATCTCCCCAAGACAGGGAAAACTGGATGGAGGGGAAAAATGTTCCTTTGATGAGAGAGAAAAAAGAAGCGGATGTTCTGTATTGGGCTGGATGCAGCGGAGCATATGATTCAAGAGGGCGTGAAATTTCACAAGCGGTTGTGGATGTCATGAATAAAGCGGGTGTCGATTTCGCATCATTGGGAAATGAAGAGACTTGTACTGGAGATTCAGCTCGTAGGATTGGAAATGAATACCTTTTCCAAACAATGGCTGAGCAAAATAAAGAAACATTTGATCAGTATAAATTTAAAAAAATAGTAACTCAATGCCCCCATTGCTTTACTACATTGAAAAATGATTATTCAGAGCTTGGTATTGAATTGGATGTAGTGCATCATTCACAATTTATTGATGAATTAATAAATGATAAAAAAATAGAACCTACTCCTTGGATGGATGAAGATGTTACCTTCCACGACCCTTGCTATCTTGGAAGACATAACAATGAATATGATGCTCCAAGAAATGTAATCCAGTCAGTTTTACGAGATGGGAATCTCATAGAGATGGAACAGTCTAAATCTGAGAGTTTTTGCTGTGGGGCTGGAGGCGGCAATATGTGGTACGAGGTTAAGACAGGGGATAGGATCAACCAAAATCGAGTTAAACAGGCTGTAGACACACAGGCCAAAACAGTTGCTGCTGCTTGTAATTTTTGCAATATTATGTTAGAGGATGGAGCAAAAACAACTGAAAATGATTCCAATATAAATATATTAGATATCGCAGAAATGGTGTCAAAAGGTTTAAGTAAGTAGGCTACTTCAACCCGATTTCGTTTAACCGCTCATTTAAATATTCTTCTGCAATATATTTTTTTGAAAGTCGTACTGTACTTTTTGGATGTAAAAATAAAGGCATTGAGTATCTACTGATGTTTTCTTCTGTACTTTTTGGATTAATGACTTTGTGTGTTGTTGATGGAAAATAACCTTGAGAGACTTCTCTTAGCATATCTCCAGTATTCACCGCAATTGATCCAGGGTCACATATAATACTATGCCATTTTCCATTGTTATCTTTAACCTGCAATCCTGGTTCAGTTCCTGAAACTAAAAGGGTGATTAAATTTATATCTTCGTGAGCTGCACCCCTCATTGCTTTTCTGTCTTCATTCTTTTTTAATGGAGGATAATGAATGATTCTAAGCAGGTTATTACGGCTTGAATCAATCATATCTGGTAAAGGCATTGAAAACAGAATTTTAACATTTTCTGGAGATTCTTTTTCAATCCACCCAAGTAAGGTTTCAGTGAGTAATACAAGTTGATTAAATAAAGTTTTTGTTTTGCTACTAAGTTCTTCTGGGAAAATCCCCCAAGGATAAAAATGAAAAAATTCTTTTAAATCCTTGTTTGGATTACCCTTAGCATTTTCTGATTTGAATGGAAAAAAACCATCTTGTGTATTTTTATTAAAAAGGTACTTTTCTTTGATCCCATTTGAAAAAAACATACTCCATTCTTCATAAACATCACTTATTAAAGATGGATCAATAGGGTGGTTCTTGAGTATACTAAAACCTGTTTGATGTAGAGATTGTGTAAAGATAGAAGGCGCATTTTCTTCAGTGTATTTTACTGTTCTTACGTCCATAGTATTTTTTCTACTTAATATTTATTAGTTCAATACCAGCATTTTTTGCGTGTACAATGATACGCTCGTCTCTGTAAAACTCGTTATAGTAGATTCTTTTTATTCCAGCATTAGCGATGAGTTTAAAGCAGTTATAACATGGAGAAGCCGTAACAAATATTTCTGCATTGTCGATTCTAACACCATTTTTTGCTGCCTGTACAATTGCATTAGCTTCGGCATGAGTAGTCCTAACACAGTGGCCGTCAATCATTTCACACCCAGCGTCAGTACAATGAGGCAACCCTTTTATACTTCCATTATATCCTGTTGAAAGAATTGTTTTCTTACGAACTATCACAGCCCCAACATGCTTCCTATCACAAGTAGAGCGAGTCGAAACCTCTTGGGCAATATTCATAAAATATTTTTCCCAGCTTACGCGTATTTTTTCAGCCATAGTACAATAGAAACCTTAATTCATTAATCCTAAAATAATACTTCTAGATTTGCTTTTTATCAAAAATTTTGACGGCGTTTCTTGGTTCACCATAATATATTTTATCCGCTATTTGAGCGATACGGGATACTAAAATTAAATAAGCCCATGTTGGAACTTGCACACCAGCGCACCCCTTGATAATGACTTTTTTATTTTCATAAATACTATAGTCAATCTTTGAAACTATTTCTCTGAATGATTTCTCCCGGATGATACCATCATCTAAAAAATCATCTAACTCAATTGTTTCCATATTAAAAGTATTTTAATATTTTATTTATGGAATTGCAAAATTTATCAATGTCTTCATAAGAATTATAAATGTAAAAACTGATCCGTGCGGTCGAAGTCTCATTTAAAACAGATAAAAGCGGTTGTGCGCAATGTTGTCCCACCCTAATTGCGATATTATCTTGGTCTAGAAATTGAGTGAGATCTTGAGGATGAACATCTTTAATATTAAAACTTATAACACCAGATTTATCATTCGAAGTACCATGTATCATAATATTTTTAATTTGGGAAACTTGTTCCACCGCGTACTTAGTAAGTTCTTTTTCATGATTTTGAATATTTTCCATTCCAATAGTATTCAAATAATCAATAGCTGCACCAAGACCAATTGCTTGTGCTATATTTGGAGTCCCTGCCTCAAATTTATAGGGAATATTATTCCATGTAGATTCTTCAAAAGAGACATCTTCTATCATTTCTCCACCACCCATAAAAGGATCCATTTTTTCGAGCAATTTTGTTTTACCCCAGAGAATTCCAATTCCTGTTGGGCCAAGCATTTTATGACCTGAAAATACGTAAAAATCACAATCAAATTCTTTTACATCAACTTTAGTATGTGGTGCACCCTGTGCTCCATCAGCAATGAAAACTGCCCCTATATTATGAGCCATTTTAGCAAGTTTTTTAATTGGATTGATAGTTCCTAGCACATTAGACACATGGGCAATGGAGACAATCTTAGTTTTTTTTGTGAAAAAATCTTCAGAATTATTAAGATTTAACTCTCCAATTTCATCAATTGGAAGATATTTAATTATTAAGTTAAATTTTTTAGCAATGATTTGCCATGGAACTATATTCGAATGATGTTCCATTTCAGAAAGGAGAATTTCATCTCCAGGCTTTAAATTGCTAACTAGAGAGTTAGCTAATAAATTAAGAGATTCCGTAGCTCCGCTTGTAAAAATAACTTCTTTTGAACTAGGGGCGTTAATAAAAGACCTGACTTTTTCTCGTGAATCTTCATATCGTTTTGTAGCTTCATTACCAATAGAGTATATAGCTCTATGCACATTAGCATTTGTTTCTTTATAAAATGCATTTATGGCATTTATCACAGATTTAGGTTTTTGGGTTGTAGCGGCATTATCTAAATAGGTTAAATCAGATGAGTCAAAAATAGGGAAGTCTTTCTTAATCTTGTTAACCCAATCAATCATTTATAACATTCCTAACTCAAGTTTTGCTTCTTCGCTCATCATATCTCGATTCCACATTGGCTCCCAAACTAAATCAACTTTCACATTAGTAACTCCATTTATCCCATTTATCTTACGATCAACTTCTTCAGCAATTACAGGGCCCATACCACATCCAGGAGCAGTCAATGTCATTTGAATTTCAACTTTTTTATCTTCTTCCGGACCCAACACATTTAAGTCATAAATAAGCCCAAGTTCCACAATATTAACCGGTATTTCTGGATCATAACATGTTTTTAACTGATCCCAGACCTGTTGAGTAACATCACCATTAAATCCAGAGGTAGCTTTGGGTGTAGCAATTTCCATTCCAAGTGCATCAGCATTTTCTTCACGAATTTGAACCATATTACCATTCATAATGACCGTATAATTACCACCAAGGGCTTGAGTTATTTTTACTAAGTTTCCCGCCAATAATTTTACTTCGTCCCCTGAGGGTACCATATAAGCATCAACATCTCTTAATAAACGAACTGATTCAGTAGGTATTTGACTCATTTAACTATTCCTTGGATTTTTTTTACAGCGCTTGAAAAGCCATTTGTTCTCTGGCTCGATACAGATCCTTCTAGTCCTATGGATGCTAGAATCTCTTGACTTGTCATTTTTAAAATATATTCTGCAGTTTGGTCTTGAAAAATTTTTTCTAAAATAGATAATAGACCTTTCACTATTTGGGAGTCGGAATCTGTTTTTATGGAGAAAGTTTTATCCTTATTTTGTGTTACTAGGACCCATGCTTGAGAAGTACAGCCAACAATTTTATTTTCATCAATTTTATCGGAATCATCCAGTACTTTAGACTCTTTTGCCATATCCATCAATTGTATGAACTTATCTTTTGGATCTTCAAATAATTCAAAAATCTCACGAAGATCACTTAATATATTTCCAAAAGACATTTTTAAGTTTTCTCAGCGAGCCAATTTTCAAATTCTTGAATAATAAATGTTTTTATTGATTCATTTTTTATAACATCAAACAACTCAACCGCAAAGCCTTTCATTAATAATTTTTGTGCATTCATTAAACTAATTCCTCGGGACCTAAGGTAAAAAATTGCATCTTCATCAAGTGCACCAGTTGTTGAACCGTGAGAACACTTTACATCGTCAGCATATATTTCGAGTTGAGGATTAGAGTTCATGAGGGCATTATTTGAAAGGATTAAATTTTTATTTGATTGTTTTGAGTCCGTTTTCTGTGCATCTTGATGGACTACAGTTTTCCCATTAAATATTCCAGAGGAATTACCATAAAGGATATTTTTAAAATTTTGACTGCTTGAGCAATAAGGAGAGTAATGATTAGTTATAATATGCGAGCCGAGTTGTTCATTTTCACTTGATAGGGATAAGCCATTCAAAGAGCACTCTGAACCTTTTCCATTTAAATCATTTTTAATATCTAAGCGAGATAATTGAGAATCTAAGGCTAGATAAAAAAATGTATACTGACTATCTCTGCTCTGTTTAACATGAACTTTATTTATATTAACAGCTTTTTGAGAATTGGATTGAATTTTTATATGGTCAAGAGAGGCTCCCCTATCAAGGTAACAATTTATGGAGGTATTCATAAAGAAGTTATCAGAATGACCAACTTGATGCTCTATAAAAGTAAATGAACTATTTGGACTACAGTCTATATGTATTTTGGGAGAAATCATTAACTCCTCTTTTGCTGAAACAATAAAGAGGAATCGGATTGGCTTTTTAATAATCTGACTTTCTTCTAAAATAATACTCATTCCAGAATCCATAAATGATGTGTTAAGAAGTTCGAACGGACATTCTGAGGGGTACTGTAAAGACCAATTTTTCAACTCTAGATACTCTTGACCAGATAATAATTTTAATCCATCTATTGTATCAGAAAACTCTTTTTTATAGTGCCCATTAACAAAAACTAAAGTGTCTGTGTTTGGTATCGAAAATTGAGATAAGTCAAGCTCAGATGGGTCACTATGTTCTAATCCAGATAATGTATAAGAAGATTTTAGGAAATGATTGAGATTTGTAAAACGCCAATCTTCTAAGTTTTTATTAGGTAGACCGATTTCGGAAAATTTATCAAAAGCTTTTTTCCTTAGGGGTTGTATCTTTTTTGAAGAATAATTTCGATCGATTATTTTTTCAAATTCATTCTGAAAATCTAATTTTTTCATGAATCAAGCCAGTTATATCCTTTTTCTTCTAGCTCGAGAGCTAATTCTTTTCCACCAGATTTGACTATTTTTCCATCAATTAAAACATGAATAAAATCAGGTCTTATATATTTGAGTAATCTTTGGTAGTGAGTAATAACTAAAAATGAACGATCGGGGGACCTGTAATTATTTACACCTTCTGCAATAATTTTAAGAGCGTCTATATCAAGACCTGAGTCGGTTTCATCAAGTATTGCAAGTTTTGGCTCAAGTGTAAGCATTTGCAATATTTCATTACGCTTTTTTTCACCACCAGAAAAGCCTTGATTAACAGGACGTTGTAGGAATTTTGTATCCATATCAAGTTCTTGGAGATTTTCCTTGATTACTTTTAAAAAACCAGCAGAATCGAGTTCTTTTTCTCCATAATATTTTCGTTTTGCATTCAATGCAGCTTTTAGAAAATATGTATTATTTACTCCAGGAATAACAACAGGGTATTGGAATGACATAAAGATACCTTCTAGAGATCTCTTTTCTGGTGTCCAATCTAGAATAGATTCGTTATTTAATTCCAGAGAACCTTTTGTTGCCAAATAATTTTCACGGCCAGTGATAACATTAGATAGAGTACTTTTCCCTGAACCGTTTCTACCCATAATAGCATGCATTTCACCTGGTTTTATTTCTAGGTTGACACCTTTGAGAATTGATTTTTTATCTATCTCAGCATGTAGATTTTTAATACGTAACATTATTTTATATCCCTATTAGCCCACGCTTCCTTCTAGGCTGACTTCCATTAACTTTGTTGCCTCCACTGCAAATTCCATTGGAAGCTCTTTAAAAACATCTTTACAAAACCCATTCACAATCATTGAAACAGCATCTTCTGATGAAATGCCTCGCTGATTACAGTAAAACATTTGATCTTCTCCAATATTTGAGGTGGTAGCTTCATGCTCCATCTGAGCGGAAGGATTTCGAACATCAATATAAGGGAAAGTATGTGCTCCACATTTATCTCCGATTAAAATTGAATCACATTGTGAAAAGTTTCTGGCATTTTCTGCCCCTTTCATTATTTTGACTTCACCTCTATACGTTTGCTGACCTTTGCCTGCAGAAATACCTTTTGAAATAATTGTACTTTTAGTGTTTTTTCCAATATGAATCATCTTGGTACCTGTATCAGCTTGTTGGAAATTATTTGTTACAGCGACAGAATAAAATTCTCCAACAGAATTATTTCCTTTCAAAATACAGGAAGGGTACTTCCAAGTTACGGCTGATCCAGTTTCAACTTGTGTCCATGAGATTCTCGAATTATCTCCAAGGCAAGCACCACGTTTTGTAACAAAGTTATAAATACCCCCCAAGCCTGTTTCTGGTGCACCTGGATACCAATTTTGGACAGTTGAATATTTAATTGTTGCATTTTCAAGTGCGACCAACTCAACAACAGCTGCATGCAGTTGGTTCTCATCCCTCATTGGAGCAGTACAGCCTTCGAGATAGCTCACATGACTGTTTTCGTCCGCAATGATAAGAGTGCGCTCAAATTGTCCTGTGTTTGCTTCATTTATCCTGAAATAGGTTGATAGCTCCATTGGGCAACGAACACCTTTTGGTATATAGACAAATGAACCATCTGTAAAAACAGCGGAGTTAAGTGTAGCATAATAATTATCACTATGAGGAACTACACTACCAAGATATTTTTTTACTAAATCAGGATATTCTTTTACCGCTTCTGAAAAGCTGCAAAAAATAACCCCTTCTTTTTTCAAATCTTCTTTGAATGTTGTTGCAACAGAGACACTATCAAAAACAGCATCAACTGCGACACCCGATAACATTTTTTGTTCTTCCAAAGGAATCCCAAGCTTGTTGTAAGTCTTTAATAATTCCGGGTCTACTTCGTCTAAGCTTGCCAGTTCTTTTTTCTTCGGAGCCGAAAAGTAACTAATCGCTTGATAGTCAATTTTTTCATATTTCACGTTGGCCCAGGATGGCTCAGGCAACTTTTTCCATAATTTGAACGCCTTTAAACGCCAATCTAAGAGCCATTGGGGCTCATCTTTCTTTTTAGATATTATACGAATTATATCTTCATTTAAACCAGGAGGTAATGTTTCAGACTCTATGTCAGAAACAAATCCGTATTCATATTCTTTGTTGAGGTTAGAATCAATTATTTGTTGTTCATTTGACATTTTTTATTCTCTATCTAATAGATTATGCTGAAAAACTTGTTCCGCATCCACATGTTCTTTCTGCATTAGGGTTTTTAATTTTAAATCCCCCATTCAAGAGGTCATCTGAGTAATCAATCTCTACATTTTGAAGGTAAAGCCAACTTTTTAAATCACAAACTATGGTTAGTCCATTTGACTCAAAAGTTTTATCAAATTCTAATTTTTTATCTTCAAAGTCCATTTTGTATGTCATACCTGAACAACCACCACCTTCAACAGACATTCTCAAGATATAATTTTCTTTACCATCTGTTTTCATAACAGATTTTAGCCTTGCTACAGCACCTTCAGTTACAGTGATGATAGCATTCTTGAAATCATTTTGTTGTTGTTTGATTTTTTTATTTTCTGCTATTTGTTTATTCATTACTCCCACTCTAATTCAATTTTTCTTTCTTTATTATTATTTTTAACAGGATCAAAACCTAATTTTTTACGTGCAAAATCAGTCATCATCTCAGGTTTCCAAGGTGGATCAAATGTCACATTAACATGAACATTTTTGATATTGGTAAATGGCTTCAGCTTACTTTTAATATCATCTGCCATGTGCTGACCCATACTACAACCGGGTGTAGTTAAAGACATAATAATATCTACATCATATAAATTGTTCTCTTCTTTCAGATTGATATCATAAATAAGTCCTAAGTTCCACAAATCGATTGGGATCTCAGGATCAAAACATTCTTTTAAAACATCAACAATTTTTTCTTTCATTTCCATTAATAAGTAATCTCTGCTAAAGTCATTTTATCTAATACAGAACGAATAGAGTTATTGAGCCTGTTGATTGGTGTGCGAATCGTACAGTTATTGAGCTTATCACATCCAGAATCAGAATAACAGTCAACTATGCCAATAGGACCCTCCATTACTTCAAAAAATTTAGTCATATTAATATTTGCGGGATCGGCTATCACCTCATAACCACCGTATGGACCTTTGGTTGAAGAAATAATATTGTTCTTAACTAAATTTTGTAAGATTTTAGCAAGTAGCTCTTTTGGTATATCATACTTACTTGCAATCTCTTTTGATGTAGATAAAACTCCAATATCATTTTGCTGCAGATGCCTTAGGGCAATGAGAGCATATTCGATTTTTCTTGTGATTTTTAACATAATCTTATGTAAAAATCTAAACAAAATAAGTATTTTAATTCAAATGAAATATTACGACTAATTTTGTCGCCTTTAAATTAATTTACATATATAAGCTTACTTTTTCTTGCTACAATTTGACCAATAATCCTTGAGGCATTATTTGCTTGTTTAATATAAGATTTAGCCTGATCCTCAGGTAGAGTAATAAGTAGACCACCGGATGTTTGAGCATCTGCAGTTAGTAATTTTTGAACATCATCTAAGTCAGGATTAAAGTGAATAAATTGTTTAACATACTCTAAGTTTCTTTTGGTGCCTCCTGGAATTATCCCAGATTTAGCTAAATGAAGAACAGAAGAGAAGAATTCAACCTTTGAGAAATCAATAGAAGCTGAAACGTTACTCGATTGACAAACTTCTTTTAAATGGCCTAAAAGTCCAAAACCAGTAATATCAGTAACAGCATTTGGGGTAAAATTTCTTAAAGCATCAGCAGCGTATTTATTCAAAGTTTTCATAGAATTACTTGCCTCTGCTATTGAATTTTTTGGAGCTAATCCTTTTTTTGTTGCGGTTGCAATAATACCTGTACCTAATGGCTTAGTCAATATAATTACATCGCCCACTTGAGCATCTGAGTTTTTCCACATCTTTTTTTCATCAATTTGCCCAGTAACGACAAGCCCATATTTTGGTTCTTTATCATCGACTGAGTGACCGCCAACTATTGGTATACCTGCTTCAGCAGCTTTATCAGCACCCCCTTGAAGAATCTTTTGTAATATTCCTTTAGGCAAGTCATTTATTGGAAAACCAACAATATTTAGTGCAAAAAGAGGCTCTCCACCCATTGCATAAATATCAGATAGCGCATTTGCTGCTGCAATCTCACCAAACTCATACGCATCATCTACAATTGGAGTGAAAAAGTCCACTGTTTGTATTAAGACTGTACCATTATTTAAGCGCACAGCTGCGGCATCGTCTGCACCATCAAACCCAATGAGGACATTATCATTTTTGGGAATTTTTAAATTTTTTAACACATCCGATAGGTCACCCGGACCTATTTTACACGCTCATCCTGAACCATGACTTAATAAGGTTAATCTAATTTTTTCTTTATCATTCATATTAATATTTTTTTAAGGAAATTAAGCTTCATCTTGAGCTAGTGCAATAAAGCCATCATTTGGAGTTATCGTAAAAATAGAATCTTTTTTTGGAATAAGAGATATTCCAAACATTTTATCTTTGTTCTTTTGATTAGACTGCAATTGTATACCTAGAATCACTTCATCTCTAATCGATGCGGCTGCGACACATTCACCATAAGCTAATGAAATAGACTCTTGATCATTAAAGTCAAAGTAATAGGAAGCAGGCTTAATATACAATTCACTACCCTCAGCCTTGAATAAGTCATCATAGACGTCTAATGCTAACGGTTCTTCAGAAACTTGTGCCATTATTTGAGAAACAAACTGATTTGAAACCATAAAATCTTCAACACCACTGTTCAAAATTATGTCAATATTTTCACTATCCATTACTTCGGTGATTAGCTTAGGCCATTTTCTAGTTTTGTCAGATTTTGTAACATTCTCTTTTTCTTCATTCGAAAGTAATATTTGTCGTATTCTAATCAATAGAGAAATAACATAAGCATCCATTTCTTCGATCGTATTTCCACCCGGTGATAAAATAAGAAGGCTATCAAAGTTTTCAGGTTTTATTTTGTGTAGCTTTTCAAGGTCGTTCAAGTCAATCTCTGCTATTGAAATTTTTATTCCTGGATATTTAGAGGACAGAGTTGATGCGTATTCATCCATTTGTTTTGACTTATCATCGACAAAAGTATGCAATTCAGAATTCTCAGGTAAGTAACTGCAGAGCTTGTCCATTATTAAATCTGTTTTACTGGTCCAATTTAGTAATGCAATTCGTTGGGTTCGGAGTGTTTTTGATGTGGGAGGAATAGATTTTGTTCTTGGAGTAAATACCGGTTCTTGAAAATAAAAAATAGTTGAATCGTCTTCTGCAAAAACTATAAGTTCATCTTTTTCTCGTATTAATATCTCTTTAGAAGGGTTTAGTATAATCTCTCCTTCTTGAGTGTGAATCCCCATAGGAGTACTACTTTTAAATCGATTCAAACTGTCACCAAAGGATAATTCTCCACCCCAACCTTCATCGGGACGGTAGAAGTAAAACTCATTTCCATCAAACCCCACCATGTCACCATAGACAACAGATAGCCCATTTCGGCTAAGAGCGAGTTGCGCAATCATTTTAGATAAAACACTAACTTCATTCAATGCTTTGACGGTTCCTTTAGATATGCTTTCTGCAAGATTTTGATCTCTGGTTGAATGAATCTCACATACAATTGGTGGATGAATCGCGCCTTTACAAACTGCAATAATTGACATAATAGATTTAAGAACTAGTGCATCAGCTAATTTCAGTTCGCTTTCTGGTCGCCAGCTAGCTGCACTATTCATAACTATTATAGATTTTGCTTTCTCGGCCATTACTTTTTTTAAATTGTTAATATTGGTGACAACGCCTGATCGTGTGATAATACGAGTTGATAAAGTGTTCTCAATATTATCTCGTATTAAATTATCCATCTCTTCTTTATCATTCTCAGCCAGGATTACAATTGATGCATCAGCTTCGGATTCATTGGCTTCTATTAATTCACGAATGATTTCTAAAATACGATCTCCAAAGCCCAAAATTAGTGTATGTTCATTTTCAAGGACTATACTACGACCTCTTTTTAGTTCATCTAACTTTGCTTCAAAAACACTAGTTATGAATGCGACCATACTAGAAAATAAAATAAGGCCAACAAGAACGCCCAAGATTGATGAAATTTTAGCAAGCCAGTTGCTGTCTCCATCTGTTTCAGCAGCAGACCCTTCCATGACCGCAACATAGACTCGCCAAGGTATTTCAGCCCAACTATTCAAAGTATCATCAGGTAAAATTGAGTTTGCTAAAACTCTAACAACCACCATAATTAAAAAGCCAAATAAGAATAGGGATAGAAGCGCTAAAAATATCGAAGAACTTCCTTTTGACATGAAATTATCTACACCATATTTTAATTGACTAGAATAGGAATAGATGTTTTTTTTACTCATTTTATTCTTTTCACCTGCATAATGAACACTTTAATTTTATTAAACATTTTAATAAATAAATGTAATTAATTTCTTTTTTGAGGTAATTACCCCTTCCTAAATTCAAACAGTTAAAACTAATGAAAATATATTAAGTAAAAACGAATAAAATTATTTAAAAACCTTTTACTCAAACTTAGGAAGTCATGGGAAAAACATTTAAAACAATTGATGAAGCAGTAATAAGATTTGCCGGAGATTCTGGTGATGGAATGCAATTAACAGGTGGACGCTTCACGGATACCACTGCAATTGTCGGGAATGACTTGAGTACTCTTCCTGATTTTCCAGCTGAGATTCGTGCTCCCGCTGGTTCTCTTGCAGGGGTGAGTGCTTTTCAAATCAAATTTTCATCAAAAGACATACACACACCTGGGGATAAACCAGATGTTTTAGTAGCTATGAATCCTGCGGCTCTTAAGGTGCATCAAAAAGAATTAATCCCTGGTGGGACAATGATCGTGAATCTAGATGCTTTCACTAAAAAAAATCTTGCTTTTGCTGGCTATGATTCCAACCCCATGGAAGATGGTTCTCTAGATGATTACTTTACAGTAATTCCTATTGAGATGAACAAAATGGTTACGGCTGCATGTGCAGACCTTGACCTGTCACCAAAGCTTGTTGGTCGTACAAAAAACTTTTTTGCTCTAGGAGTATTATTTTATATGTACGATCGCCCAATGGAAGCAACAGAATTGTGGTTGAAGAAAAAGTTTGCTGGAAAAGATGCAATAATTAAAGCCAATACGATTGCGATGAAAACAGGATACAATTATGCTCACACAACAGAGCTATTCACAACTCGTTTTAAAGTTGAAAAAGCATCTCTTCCTCCTGGGAAATATAGAAATATAAACGGTAATTATGCGACTTCCCTTGGTCTGTTAGCTGCATCTGAGAAATCAAAATTAAATATATTTTTAGGTAGTTACCCGATCACTCCAGCTAGTGATATTTTACATACATTATCATCTTGGAAACATTTTGGAGTTCAAACTTTTCAAGCTGAAGATGAAATTGCTGGTGTTACATCCGCCATCGGTGCCGCATACACAGGTAGTCTCTCTGTTACTACTACATCAGGACCAGGAATAGCATTGAAAGGCGAAGCACTTGGATTAGCGATTATAACAGAGCTTCCGTTAGTAGTTATAAATGTCCAAAGAGGTGGACCAAGTACAGGTTTACCCACAAAAACAGAACAATCAGACCTCAATCAAGCATTGTATGGAAGAAATGGAGAAGCTCCAATGCCCGTAATAGCAGCAGCTACGCCAGGTGACTGCTTCTATGCTGCATATGAAGCTTGTAGAATTGCAATAAAATATATGACTCCAGTAATGTTATTAACAGACGGCTATTTAGCTAATGGTTCTGAGCCTTGGATGATTCCCAATATGGATGAATTAGAACCCATTGATGTTAAATTTGCAAAAGAACATAATGCTGATGGTGATTATCTACCTTATTTGAGAGATAAGGAGACACTCTCACGGCCATGGGCTATCCCAGGAACAAAAGGATTAGAACATCGTGTTGGTGGAATTGAAAAAGCTGAAAATACTGGACATGTCAGTTACGATCCAGAGAACCATCATAGAATGACACTTCTTCGTCAAGAAAAAGTTGATAAAGTTCAGAATGAAATCGATCCTACTGAAGTATATGGTGAAAAAAGCGGAGATCTACTCATCCTTAGTTGGGGTGGAACCTTTGGAGCTTCAAGGTCTGCTGCAGAAACACTTCAAGAAGAAGGTTTCAAGGTCTCTCATATTCACGTTAGATGGATAAGTCCTCTTCCAAAAGATTTGGGCGAACTCGTAAGGAGTTACAAAAACGTTTTAGTCCCGGAAATTAACCTAGGGCAATTTTTAAGATTGATTAGGGCTGAGTATCTAGTAGATGCGAAAGGGCTTAACTTAGTAAGAGGTAGGCCAATTGGAGCTGCAACTATTGTAGAAAAAGTTAAAGAAACATTAGGATAAATTATGAGTGAAACACAAACACCAGTTTTAACAAAAAAAGACTACGAATCAGATCAAGCCGTTAGGTGGTGCCCCGGTTGCGGAGATTATGCAATATTATCCCAAACTCAAAAAACAGTACCTAGTTTTGGAAGAAAAAAAGAAGATATTGTTTTTGTTTCTGGTATAGGTTGTTCAAGTCGCTTTCCCTATTATATGAACACTTATGGATTTCATTCAATTCATGGTAGAGCGCCAGCAATTGCTTCTGGTGTTAAAATTTCAAATCCTGATCTAGCAGTTTTTGTAGTAACAGGTGACGGAGATGGTCTTTCAATAGGTGGCAATCATTTTATGCATGCCTTAAGAAGAAATATGGATATTAATATAATGATGTTCAATAATCGTATATATGGGTTAACGAAAGGTCAATATTCTCCAACTTCTGAAGTTGGTAAAGTAACAAAAGCAACTCCTTATGGTTCGATTGATATACCTTTGAACCCTCCATCCTTAGCGCTTGGTGCCCAGTCAACTTTTGTTGCTAGAACTATTGATAGATGGCAGAAACATTTGTCTGCAATGATGGAAAGGTCTTACCAGCATGACGGGGGTTCTTTTCTTGAAATATATCAAAATTGCAATATCTTTAATGATGGTGCATTTGAAGAGTATACAGGTAAAGAGAAGCTGGATAACGTTATTGAATTAGAAAATGGTAAACCAATGCTTTTTGCAAGAGAAACAAAAGGAATTAAGCTTGAAGGTTCTAAAGCTATAGTTGTAAGCATGGATGATCATTCACTAGAAGATCTACTTGTTCATGACGAAACTGATCTTGACATGGCTCACATAATTGCAAATTGGACTTCGAATCCTCACCTCCCTGAACCAATAGGTGTAATCTATTGCGTTGATAGACCTACTTATAACCAAGATATGGTTGATCAAATTAACTCAGCTAAAGAGAAAAAAGGTAAAGGAAGCGTCCAAGGACTTTTAAATGCAGGGGATACTTGGGTTGTTGACTAAACATGGCTACTCGTACTGAAACTGATAGTATAGGAGAAATTGAAGTACCATCAGATAAATACTTTGGCGCACAAACGCAACGTTCTTTTGAAAATTTTAAAATTGGTAATGAAAAATTTCCTCGTGAGTTTATTCGAGCTTATGGAATTTTAAAAAAGGCAGCAGCAATCGTTAATAATAGTTTTGGGAAATTAGATCAATCAATATTAGAACCTATCAAAAATGCTGCAGATGAGGTTATTGATGGGAAACTTGATGATCATTTCCCTTTAGTTGTTTGGCAGACGGGTAGTGGAACTCAAACAAATATGAATTTCAATGAAGTCATTTCAAATAGAGCAATTGAAGCTTTAGGTGGAGTTCTTGGAAGTAAAGACCCGGTTCATCCTAATGACCATGTAAATATGAGTCAATCAACTAATGATACTTTCCCGACAGCTATTAATATTGCTGCAGTAGAAGGTGTCACAAATAATTTGATTCCTGCATTAACAGAGTTGAGGGATCAATTAGAAAAAAAATCAAAAGAGTTTAACCATATTGTGAAACTTGGAAGGACTCATCTCCAGGATGCAACTCCGCTTAGTCTTGGGCAAGAACTCTCTGGTTATACTTCTGCTTTAAATCATGGTTTAAGCAGGTTGAAAAAATCACTGGATCATTGTTACGAGTTGGCAATGGGTGGTACCGCTGTAGGTACTGGAATAAATTCGCCAGAGGGCTTTGGAAAAGCAGCTGCAATTGAAATAGCATCTTTAACCGGCTTACCTTTTATTACCGCAGAAAATAAGTTTGAAGCATTAGGGGGGCAGGATTCAATTATTGAGCTTTCAGGCACACTCAAAGTAATTGCTTCTTCATTATTCAAAATTGCAAACGATATTAGGTGGCTAGCCAGTGGCCCCAGGTCCGGTATAGGCGAGATAGAACTTCCCGCGAATGAACCGGGATCTTCTATTATGCCTGGTAAAGTAAACCCAACTCAATGTGAAGCCCTGACAATGGTTTGCACTCAAGTGATGGGTAATGATACCACAATCACAATTGCTGGAGCATCAGGTAACTTTGAGCTAAATGTCTATAGACCCGTACTTGCTTATAATATTTTACAATCCATTAGACTTTTAGCCGATGGATGTAGGTCTTTTAGTAAAAATGCAGTCGAGGGTATTGAGCCAAATATTGAAAGAATTAATCATAATTTATATAATTCTTTGATGTTAGTAACGGCGCTTAACCCTCACATTGGATATGACAAGTCAGCCCAAGTTGCTAAAAAAGCGTTTAAAGATAAATCCACTTTGAGACAAGCAATAATTGAGTTGGGGTATCTTTCTGGAGATGAATTTGATAGATTAATTAAACCTGAAAAAATGATTTCACCAAATAAACAATAATTAATTATCAACATTCAAATCTTCTATATATTTATGTTGATCAACTTTATTTAAACATTATAATGTAAATATTTAGTATGGAACCGGCTCTAAACCAAATCAATTTCCCACAGATTATTAAGAGATCTCTTTTAGTAGTTCTTTTAGGTTTTATTGCTGTTATATCAACGGTTTTATTCTTATCCAGAAACTTACCCTCTTTAGAGCAGTTGGAAAACTTCGATCCAGATTTAGTTACCCGTATTTATTCTTCAGATGGAAAAGTTTTAAACGAATTATTTGTTCAAAAGCGTGTATTTGTCGAACTGGATAAAATCCCAGACCATATGCAACATGCAATTGTTGCATCTGAAGATCGACGTTTTTTTGAACATTGGGGTCTCTCTCTTCGTAGTGTCGCACGTGCAATTGTTGTTAACACTTTGAGTATGAGCTATAGGCAAGGCTTTTCGACATTGACGCAACAATTAGCAAGAAACTTATATAAATCAGTAGGTTTTGAAGATAGTATCCTTAGAAAATTAAAAGAAATCATCACTGCGATTCAAATTGAAAGAACATATACAAAAGAAGAAATAATTGAAATGTACCTCAATACAGTCCACTTTGGACATGGTACGTATGGCGTTGAGGCTGCAACGAAAAGGTTTTTTGGAAAAGAATCCAGCTTATTGACAATAGATGAAGCTTCACTTTTAGTTGGATTACTTCCTGCTCCAGCAAGTTACTCTCCTATTCATCATCCGGAAAGAGCAATTAGACGTAGAAATACTGTTCTTAGGTTATTAAGAGATCAAAATTATATTTCAAGATCTGAGTATGAAGAGGGTCGATCTAAGACGCTTGAATCTGTTCAGGATCTACCGAAACGTGGATCTGCACCTTATTTCACAGAATACGTTAGAAGAATATTAGAAAAAGAAGATACTGCCTTAGGTATAAATATTTATAGAGATGGTTTAAAAATTTATACAACTTTAGACTCAAGATTGCAAAAAATTGCAGAAAAAGCTGTACTAGAAACAATTAAAGATGATCAAGATCGCCTTAACAAAAGATTATTTAAAGATAGAGAGGAATTTGAAAGGCTGGCTTATTTAACTATTTATCCTGAAGATAGTTTAAAAATGATGTTAGCAGGCGAAGGACAGCTTTATAAAGACTTAAGGGATAAATTACTTGTTCAATGTGCTTTTGTTGCAATTGATCCAAACACTGGGGGTATCATTGCGATGGTTGGAGGTAGGCCTGATTATCATGACCAGTATAATCGAGCTGTTCAGGCTAAAAGACAGCCAGGATCAGTATTTAAACCATTTGTCTACACAACAGCAATAGATAATGGTTACCCCGTTACAGAACAATTATTAAATCAACCTGTAGTTCTAAATATACAAAATATGGATGGTTCTTGGGTTAAATGGAAACCTCAAAACTATGATGGTAGCACTGGTGGCTTAACTACATTTAGAGAAGGCCTAAGAAAATCAATGAATTTGATCTCTGTTAGAATGGTGCAACAAGATATAGCCCCTGCAGAACAAGTGAAGCAAATGGCAAAAAGGATGGGCATTAATACTGATATTAGAGCGGTAGATGCTATTGCCCTTGGTACATCAGAAGTTTACCCTATTGAAATGGTCGCAGCTTATGCTGCTCTATCAAACCAAGGTGTTTACTCAAAGCCATTTGCAATTACAAGAATCGAAGATAGATATGGTAATATAATCAAAGAATATTACCCAGATAGAAAAGAGGTACTTAGCGAAGAAACAGCTTATTTAATGACAGACCTTATGCAAACAGTTATGGATCGTGGTACTGGTGGTAGTGCAAGGTGGAAATATAAATTTAATCGTCCAGCTGCAGGTAAAACAGGGACAACTCAAGCTTGGAGTGATGCTTGGTTTGTAGGTTTTACACCACAGATAGCTGCCGGGTGCTGGTTTGGTGTGGATGATTTTAGAGTTCCGCTTGGACCCGGACAAGATGGTTCAAGAGCTGCATTACCAGCTTGGGCTAAATTTATGAAAGGGGCTCATGACACACTAGATTTACCATATCAAAAATTTGAAAAACCTAGTGGGATTGAAGATAAAGAAATTTGTAGTGTTACAAAAAAAGCTCCACTTCCAGCATGCCCAACCGAACAAGAAATTTTTAAAGCAGGTACTGGACCAACTCAAAAATGTAGAGTACACAGAACAAAATAGGTTGTATTTATAATCTAAGATTTAGACTTTTTTGATATTAAAGAAAAAAGAATTGATATAGGGGCCCTTTCCCTAATAGTGTGAAAAGTTAAGTAAGAAGCTATTATAAACAACACAAAATTTGGAGCCCACATTCCAACTTCAGGGCTTACTTGGTTTCGATCTGCCAATTCTTCTCCTCCAATAAGAAGTACGTAATATACCAGAAAGAATCCAAAACTTAATGATGTACTTACAGCAAAACCACCACGTTTAGCCATTACTCCTAGAGGTGCACCTAAAAGAACAAATAAAATACATGCAAAAGGTATTGAAAATTTTTTATGTGCCTCCACTGTATATTTATTTTTACCTTTCAAGTAGGTTGCAATTAATCCAAACTCATTTTTTAATTGCCGCTCAAGATTCCTTAATTTTCTTTCTTTCTTATTCTTTTCAGTAGTCGAAATTGTACTATCAATACTTATAATATTTTGAGCGTATTTTATAATCGACAATCCATCTTCGATAGAATTTGGAAGAATACTATCACCAATAGTTTTATAAAAAGATCCCTCTAATCTTCGATGCACTAGTTCAAGTTTAGTTTTGTAATCATTAACTTTTTTCATAATCATCGGTATGGTCATCTCGCGATCGGTTCGTTTTGATGAGTCTCTCCTATTTAATAAGAGATCACTTGCTGGGATAACTATTTTATGGGTTTCAAAAATAATTCTTCTATAATTTGAAAAATCATCGTTTTCAATTTCATGAATTTCACCATCATATAAAGTAAGAAGGAATGCATCTGAAAGAGTATTCAATCTACCAGATTTAGCGTGAATACTGGTTTGTTCTTTTTGTTTTCCCTTTGAAAAAATTCTAACATCGGTCATTAAATCATCTATTTTCCCTCCAATAATCATGCTGTATGAAGGTAGATCATCAATGAACACTCCAGGCTCAATATTCATTCCTGGACGCTTTTTATAAATATCTCCAGAAAGAAGGCGTGCTTTAAAATTCATTTCAGGTAATACATAATTATTAAAAAATACTAGTAGCATGGCTATGGCAATGCCAAACATAATAGGAGCACGAATAATTGTAGAAAATCCAATACCCGAAGCTCTCATTGCATTGATTTCATTATCTTCTGATAATCTTCCAAAGGCCATTAGTGTGGCGAGAAGTACTGCCATAGGCACTGATAATGCTATTATCCATGCTAAGTTAAGAAAAAGATATTCTAAAATTGTTAGTACATCGATGCCTTTTCCAAGGAATCTATCAATTGCTCTTAGTAAAAAATTTATGAACAATAAAAATGTGATCATCAAAAGAGAAAAGATGAAAGGCAGGGTCATCTCTTTGATAAAATATCTCGATATTAATCTCATAATTTTAATTTTTACTATGTGTTGTACGTGATGTTATTAATTAATTGATAATAATCAATGAAATTACTTCAAATAAGCATATAATAAATTTAACTTTCGCAGCTTTAATTCAATGAAATTATGTTTTAAAGTTTTATGGTGGGTGTAGCTCAGCTGGTTAGAGCACCTGGTTGTGGCCCAGGAGGCCGTGGGTTCAAGTCCCATCACTCACCCAAATAATACGGGGTATAGCGTAGTCCGGTTAACGCGCCTGCTTTGGGAGCAGGAGATCGGGAGTTCGAATCTCTCTACCCCGACACTTTAAAGCCTTATTTCTCGAGAAGAAGTAGGGCTTTTGTGTTTCTAAACTAGTTTAGTCTGATTTCCTTAAAAACACCCTAAAAAGCATTAAACGCACTGGTAATACACTGGTCAGTTTTTGGCTTTAAAAATGTTTATTAATTTTAATAATGCCATAATTTCAATTGCGACAATGATGATATGAAGAATTAAATCTGTGGTGGGATCGACAGGCGCATTTGCTAATGGATAAAGAGGATCAATTATTGTTTCTTGTCCTTCCCGAAAAACATTCATAACAAACATAATGATAAATAGTTTAACATCCTGTGATAGCATTATTAAAATAGAAATTACAGCCATAGTGCCAGTCCTACCTGCAAATTCATAAATCAGGTTTTTATTTGGAATACCCTCGGTTGTAATCCCTGATGCCGAAACTGCATCGATATCAAAGTAAAATTGATATGTCTGCTGAATAACAATCATAGTTAATAAAATTTGTACAATATTTATCCAGGTCGGTATAGGACTTGTTTTAAAATGGTTAATTAAGGATTTCATTTTTTATATTTAGTTTTATTTGTTACATAAAGTTATTAATAATAGATACTTTTAGTAACTTATATATTATAAAATAGTCAAATAGTAGTTACTTCAAAGTAACAATTAAGAGGATTTAACATTATGAAACACAATAAGTGTCCTTTGACATATGCTTTAACTATTGTAGGTGGGAAATGGAAACCAATTATTATATCTCATTTAAAAAAATCACCTAAACGATTCGGAAAACTTGATGCTCTAATTCCAACAATTTCAAGAAAAGTATTGTCTACCCAATTATCAGAACTAGTTGGACACAAAATGTTAAATAGAGTTTCATATCCTGAAACACCCCCAAGAGTAGAATATTCATTGACAGATAAAGCAAAAGAACTAGTTCCAATTTTCGAAACACTTGCAGAATGGGGATATGAATTAGTTAAAAAAAATGAAAATAAAGAATAATTTTAATTCACATTCTTTATTAGATCAAAAGCACTAAATGCACTGGTAATACACTGGTCATATTTTAGGATAATCATTTGTAGATTTGAGAATGTTTAGATATATATCATCAATATTATTTTTAATATCATTTATTTTTTCCCAGCCGGTCATTGATTCAATAGAACCTGCGTTTGGTGGAATTGGGAGTACAATAACAATAAGAGGAAATGATTTTAGTCCTAACATTATTGATAATAATGTGTTTTTCAATGGATTAGAATCAAATATTCTTAATGCTACAGAAAATGAATTAATGGTATCTGTTCCTTTTGGGGTTAACTATACGCCCATCTCAGTATATACAAATGGACTTTATACAATTTCTAATCAACGCTTCAATGTTACATTTAATGCTAATGAAGAACTGACAGTTGCTCATCTTAGTAATCAATTAGATAACCCATATCTAGGGGCAAAATATAAAGATATAAAGATTGCAGATTTGAATGGAGATGAGATTCCAGAAATAGTGACTTCGGAAGCAGGTTCAGGTTCTAGTGCATATTTAGCAATATTTACAACATCCTTTGATGATGATGGGATGATATCAATTGATGATAGATTAGAAATAAATTTTGGAACCGGTGTTTATAGTGAACCTCAAGATATTGCACTTGGTGATTTAAATGGTGATGGACTATTGGATGTTGTCACATCTGAAAAAGGAGATGTCACAGATGATTTTGAAGCCCACACCTGTATTTTTATTAATTCAAGCCATAATCACAGTTTCTCTTTTGATAATCCTATAATTATTGATGGAGATGGATATGAGGAATTTGCTCAATTACAAGATATAGATGGAGATGGACAACTGGATATAGTAACAACGCGAGGTACTTATGACCAACTTGGAGTTTATGTAAATACAAGTGATGGAAATAGTGTGTCATTTGCGGATAAAATTATTATTTCAAATGTTTTGGCAAATGGTCGACCTGACTTTGCAGATTTGAATGGAGATGGAATGATTGATATGGTTACAACTCCCGCTTCAAGCAGTAGTTATACTAATAGAGAAGTTTTTGTGTACTCGAATAACAGTGCTGAGGGAAATATTGAATTTGATTTAGAAGTAACTATTTTATCAGGAGGAGAACCCGCAGATTGGCCTACAGATTATCATTGGAGTGCATCAAATCCTACGCTAAGTGATATTGATGGAGATGGAAGGCTTGATATTATTGTAGCAAATGGTACTTGTAATGGTTGCTCTCCTAGTGGGATATCCATACTTAGGAATACAAGTACAGATTCTGAAATAGGATTTGAATATGAGTATAGTGACTATTATCAATATGAATCTAATTCACAACCTGTTGGCATAGATATTTCTGACTTAAATGGCGATGGCAAGTCGGATATTCTAACTAATGATTGGATGGGTGGTATATCAATTATGGTCAATTCAAGTACTGAAGGGAATATATCTCTTGAAGAACAAATGATTATAGGTGTTGGGGGTTTTCCACTTTCCATCGCTACTGCAGATTTAAATATGGATTATACTCCTGAAATTGTAGTGGCAAATTGGGAAGTAGAGGGTTTGAGAGTGATTCATAATTTCTTGCCAGTGGCTGAACAAACTGATAATCTACCATATGATATAAATAATGATGGAGTAGTTAATATTTCTGATTTTGAGATGCTACTTTCTTTTGTAATAGGTGGAAATGACTCAGTGGGTGCAGCAGACATTAATTTTGATTCAGAAGTAGATATTTTTGATTTATTATTATTATTTGACTATATATAAAGCATAGAAAAATCCCGCACACATTAGTGGAGTTTTTTGTTTATAGCCTTTATTTGTCTGATTTCCTTAAAAACACCCTAAAAAGCACTAAATGCACTGGTAATACACTGGTCATTTGGTAGGGTAGTTATTTGTAAATTGAGTAATGAATAACTTAACATATAATATAATTGGATGGGGTTCTGGACTGGCGATAGGTATGGCAATAGGTATTTCTCTAAATAATATAGCATTAGGCATAGGTGTAGGAGTAGCAATTGGTGCAGGTTTGGCTACTACACAAATGAAGAAAGAAAATTCGAAATCTAAAGAAACACAATCAGATGAAGAAGAATGACAGACTTTTATGAAGAACCTTTGGGATAAAATTTCACCACAGTATCGAGGATACTTAGTAGGATTATTCCTTTTTTTATTGGTTGTTTGGTCAATGTGGTCTGTTTGGGATAAGACATCCCATTAGTACAATCCCCACATTCGTGGGGTTTTTTGTTTGTGGTATGATGGGTATATTGTTTGGAGGATGATGCATATAAAAACTAAAATTCCACCTCCTTTAGTTGCATTAACCTTTGGTTTTTTGATTAATTATACAAAAGATATTTTTCCCAAAATCGAAATTAGGAATCAGATTATTTTTGGTTCTTTTATGATAATTATTGGCTTAATTATTATTTTATCTGCAATTATCTTATTTAAAAAATATCAAACTACCATTACTCCACTAAACCCTTCTAATGCTACAAAATTAATAACCGATGGCATTTATAAATTTTCAAGAAATCCTATGTATCTGGGGTTATTATTAGTGCTGTTTGGAATTAGCATTATACTAAACCCAATTGGAGGTTTATTTTTAATTCCGTTATTTATTTTATATTTAAATCTCTTTCAGATTATACCTGAAGAAAATGCTATGGTTGATTTATTCAAAGGTGAATTTTTAGAATATAAAGAAAATGTAAGAAGGTGGATCTGAAATTTTAGTTCAATTCCCACTACAGATACACTGGTAGAGTTTCATCTACAGAGGATTTTCAGCCTGCTTTGGGAGCAGGAGGTCGGGAGTTCGAATCTCTCTACCCCGACACTCGAGGAACCCATTTCCTCCTCTTAAAAGCCTTATCAAATGATAGGGCTTTTTTGTTTCATATTTATCCATTTATTATCATTGATAACCGGAAGTCGTACAAAAAAAGTCGTACATACCCATATGGGGGTATGGGATTTTAGTTCACAACGTTAGTCTGCGTTTCTCATAAAGTAATTCAAAAGAAAGTCTGAAGTTTTTTGTTTGTGCTATGATGGGTAGATTTATATAATTACTGCAAGAGGAAGAAAGGGGATTAACCAATAGAATAAAGGTAATGATTAATTTAAGAGAGATAACAAAAAAAAACTTAATTTCAATTATCGACTTGAAAGTAGGTAAACACCAGAAAGACCAAGTCGCTTCTAATGCAGTTTCTATTGCTCAAGGTAATTACTCAAATTCAGCTTGGTTTAAGGGAATATTTAATGATGAAATTGCCGTAGGTTTTGTGATGTTAGATTTAATTATAGAAGAAAATAAATGTTTTTTATGGCGCTTTATGATTGATGAAAAATATCAAGGTAAAGGATATGGTAAAATTGCATTAACTCAAGTAATTGATTATG
>Ga0206682_10001076_pt1 | contig 27344 bp, 32 predicted proteins | sample M240m12015metaG_FD_155444 | JGI IMG/M metagenome (GOLD analysis project Ga0206682, IMG submission 155444) | Ammonia-oxidizing marine archaeal communities from Monterey Bay, California, United States - M2 40m 12015 | ecosystem: Environmental > Aquatic > Marine > Intertidal zone | place: USA...
TAGAAGATGCAGGACTTGCAGAGCTAAACATCTTGGATGGTGTTGGTGTAGAAAAGTTTGCTGAACATGCTTTTAACAAAGCACAAGAACTTGTAAGCGAAATGAGCAACGGACGTTGTTGGGTTGTAAGTTGCGAGTGTGCAGAACACGGAGCAAACAGCGCAATCTATGAAGGTTAAAACCTATATACCCGGTGAGACAAAAGACCAACGCAAAGCACGTAAAAGGTTAGAAAAGGCGCCTGCGGTTGAACCTGTAAAACAAGAGCTACCGCCAAGCAATGACAAGCATATTGTTTGTCTCAAGTGGGGTAATAAGTATAGTTCTGAGTATGTTAACAAACTTAACAATATGTGCAAAAGACATACTCAGCAAAATATAAAATTCCATTGTTTTACTGAAAACACTAACGGTATTGATAAAGACATAACTACGCATCCATTGCCAGATATACCACGAGTACAAGGCTGGTGGTACAAACCTTGGTTCTTTAGTAATGAATTGCCGTTTAGAGGCACACTATTGTTTTTAGATCTTGATGTGGTTATATGCGACAACCTTGATAAATTCTTTGATTATGAGCCTAAAAAAGACTTTGTAGTTATTAGAGATTTTAATCGTAGTATGCGAGCTCGTTGGGATAGGATTAACAGTAGTGTTTTTCGTATGCACATCGGTTCAAGACAGTCGCAGTATGCACAGTTTATATCACAAAAAGACAGTATAGTACATCGTATGCCAGGAGACCAGGATTGGATGTATCGTAATTGCAGACCTTGGGAATATTGGCCTGAAGAATGGGTACGCAGTTATAAGTGGGAAATGCGTGATAGACGAGATCTAGAACTAAAAAACGGTGTCAGGAACTTTAAAACAATTGGGTATCCAACAATAATGAAGGATCAAAGCATTGCAGTATTTCACGGAAGGCCAAACCCAAGTGATTGTAATGATCCTTGGGTAATAGAAAATTGGCGTTGACAAACTTTAAGAAACGTGTTATATTGTTTACACAATGGTACAAACAACTCAGGCAACACCCACACTATGCATGGTACAACTGTGTAGCGTGGGCATGGTCAAACTCAGGCACACACGAGCTAGACGGCTCGTACAGGAAATGGTAATATGAACGATCTTAAATTTACAACATGCGGCGATTATCTTGCAAGTCAGCAAGATACAAAGCGTATTGGTTTTGCTTGCAAATACATGCATCCAGACCAATCACAAAAGAAAAAAGTCTTAGAAGAACTACAACGTCCACTGACAGAAAAGTGTACAACAGTACAATGGCTAAATAGACAAACAAAGGATGTTGCTGAAGAACGGTTGTGGGATATTATGGCACACAACGCAGCGGCAGCAAAGAGGTTAGTCGAATATGTTGGAAGTCTTCCTAAAGAGTTACGTATGGTACGACTGGGTAGTAATCAGCTTCCTTGTTATACCCAGCGTGATTGGTCTTATTATTGGCAGCGCCCTGACGTTATTGCATTCTGTGAAAGAGAATACGCAAAAGTCGGTGAAGCGGCAAGAGCCCTCGATGTCCGACTATCGATGCACCCAGGCCAATTTACTGTACTTGCGAGCGACAACCCCGAAATTGTAGAACGGAGCATAGAAGAATTTGAATACCATGTCAACTTATTACGCTGGATGGGCTACGGTCAAGACTGGCAAGACTTCAAGTGTAACGTCCACATCTCCGGTAGACAAGGTCCAGCCGGTATCAAAGCAGTCCTTCCAAGACTGTCTCCAGAAGCACGAAACACTATTACTATTGAGAACGACGAAAACAAATGGGGTCTCGAAGCAAGCCTAGAACTTGCAGATGATGTTGCACTTGTTCTTGACATACACCATCACTGGTGTAATACTAGAGGAGAATATATTGAACCCGATGATGATAGAATCAAACGCATTATTGATAGCTGGCGTGGTGTGCGTCCTGCTATGCATTATAGTGTTAGTAGAGAAGATCTTCTTTCCAGTTACTCAACAACACAAAGACCAGACTTTGCGGCGCTTGAAGAACAAGGCTTCAAAAAAGCAAAACTAAGAGCACACAGTGATTACTTGTGGAACGATGCAGTCAACGACTGGGCATTGTCTCATTGGGAATGGGCTGATATTATGGTAGAAGCAAAATGTAAGAATCTTGCTAGTGGTCAATTGTTACAGCGGCATTTTATGAACAATGATGCTTTCACTGGTAAACTTGTTGCATGAGTTTAAATGTTTGTAAATCATGATGCCAAAATATTAATAAGTGTGCCAAGCAAGTGCGGAACGTATACATTTGCACACTTACTTAAAGGATGGCAAGATGTGTATACAAAAAAGTCAATTGACAATCTACCTTATACAGGATTACAAAAGACTCTAGCAGCCTGCGACAAACTAAAGATTAACTTTGACGACTACACTCATTATGTAGTTGTGCGACATCCACATAGTTGGCTAATGAGTGGATTTAGATTTTTGCAATCCTTTGGTGGTAATCCTCGACACTTCAAGTATCATAGAGATTACGAAGCGCACCTTACTGATGTACTTGCTGAACGTACACAAAACATCACAGTGTTTAATTTATTTTGGAGCGAGCATTGTAGTGTTATGCCGGACAAATACTGTGACAAAAATGCAATACCAGTTAAACTTGAAAACATAGATGACTTTTTTAAAACATTAAATGTTTTTAACACAGTTCCTATAAAAAATGTCACCAGTCCTCGTATTCCATACCCAATTATAAATAGTAATATACAATCTCTATTAAATGAGATTTCGGAAGACTATGCTAAAAAGTTTGGATATACACTGTGATTATTTTAAAGAACATGAAAACAAAGGTAGCAGTACTTGCACCTTGTAAAAATGGTAGCACTAGTATTGAATCAGCATACAAGGAGTTGCTTAGTGAGTATGAAAAAAATTATGAATGTAAAGTTAAAACCGTTGCAGTGTTTGAACATCTTGATCTAACAAAGTATAAAAAAATATACCTATTAACTCGTCCGTTTCACGATTGGTATTTAAGCGGTTATCATATGAAGGTAACATTGTATGCAGATGATAAATTTCCAAAACCTCCGGCAAATTTTGAACAACATTTATTAGAGGTTAAAAGATTTTATCAACGTTGCAAAGAAACAGCGCATATCGAAGATCGTACTGTAATGCTTCAAGATTGGAATACACAATGGCTAGGCCACTGTGCTATGAATTCAAAATGGATACACAAATACGTTCTAAATAATTCGAAACATGTTGAATATGTTGATATTAATAAAATTTTTAAATTTGCAATGGCACTTGAAAAAATACATCCCAAACTTAAAGTACTACATTTAAATAAAACAACTGATGTATATTTTAAGCAAAGACGTAAGTATGAGCAAGTTGAAGACCAAACAGACTTAGTACAGGAGTTAATAAATACAATATGAGAAAAACTAATTATATTACAAGCATGTATGCTAGAAAACAAGCTACAGCAGCCGTTGAAAAAAATCCTAACAGAGTGCTAGGCGGTTTAAAAGGACACGGCGCCGACCATTATAGTGTTCTTGGAGAAGACGGGCAAGAAAGACAAGTACCAACAAAAGCATATGTACAAGGCTTAGAAGAAAAACTTCGTAGACTAGAAGCACTAGTTAACGAACAAGACAAAAAACTAAGGAAATTAACAAATGATCAAAAAATGGATAGAACAGCGTTTAGCAGAGCGATCAACAATTGATGGCGCACTAATGATAGCAGCAGGAGCAGCTATTATTATCTTTTCGCCACTAACAAAATTAATTGCATACGGTGCAATTGCATACGGTGCATGGACTATTTGGAGAAATGGTTGATATTTTACAATGAAGCTAAAAATTTAGCTTTATTGACTATTGCAAAAAATTGTAGCGAAAGTATTAAACAAGGCGTTACTAAAGATTTTGTATATTATGATACTATAGATTTACCAAAAGATACTACAGCAATTGTAATTTTTAGAGATCCTTATGATAGATGGATAAGTGGAACAGTCGAATATTTTGCTTATCCTGAAAGTGTATCTTACCTGTCAACGTCTGAACATGGTGTACAATTGAATCTACAACAATGGTTAAATCGAGAACCAGTGCCTTGGGATTACCATACTAGCCTGCAATCAACAGTTTATAACTATTCTAATTTAGACCTAAAACCTTATTGGTTTTGTAACAGTGTACTTGAAGATATAAACAAAGATTATAACTGTTTTGACGAAATACTTGTTACACATCAAGAAAAACTTAGAAAAAAATACAAAAAAATAGTAAGAGGATTTATTGACAAAAACCAAAAAGTTATTGAATCTAAATTATCTACACTTTACGATGCAGACTATAAATTTTTTAACACACTAAAGTTTGTTAATAGGAATGTCGCTACTTGCTTTTAGTTGCCAAACTTTTTTAGCTGCTACACCTCTTTGTTGTGCAAACACTTTAGCATCACAATTTTCACAAACATGAAAGTAGTTATTATTGAGTCTTTTAGGATCCATTTGTCCACGCTCTCTTGTAAATTCATTATCACAGCAATCACACCTTAGTACAACCATAGTTTTTTTGCGGTTGTACGTATGTTGATTGCCAAGTTTGCTACGGCGCATATGCCAGGTATCAATCAAATATTCTTTTATAAACATAACTATATTTACATTAAGATTATAAAATACAACGATAAATATTAGAAAGGAACACTATGAGCATACTTACTTTAACACCAGCAGCAGAGAAACAAATTGACCTTTTAAGCGAAGAGAACGAATGCTATGGCATTACTCTTAACATCAAAGGTGGTGGCTGTGCTGGATTTGAATACGAATGGGGAACTGTTGCTAGTCCAACAGATCTAGCAAAAGACGACGAAGTAGTAAAAACAACAAACGGATGTGCGTTTGTAGTAGGAGCGCACAGTTTAATGTTTCTAATAGGAACAGAAGTAGATTATGTAAAAAGTTTAGTTGGTGCTAACTTTGAAATTAATAATCCAAATGCACAAAGTTCATGTGGTTGCGGCGTAAGCGTTAACTTCGACATGGACAATTTAGTACCACAATTTTAAAGGATAAGGTAGATGGCAAAACAACAAGTTGATATTGGCGTAGAGGGCAATGACGGTACTGGTGATAGTATCCGTGAAAGTTTTAAGAAGGTAAACGAAAACTTCAACGAACTATATGCTATTTTTGGTTTAGGTGGGCAAATTTCGTTTACCACACTTAACGATACTCCAAATAGTACTGTAGGCAACGAAGGAAAAGTACTCTTAGTAAATCAAGCAGGCACAGGTGTTGACTTTTTTGAACTAGTAAGTGATGCTGGAAATGCTGATCCAAATGATGAAGCCAACACTGTTGCTTTTAGTGTTGAAGGCAATCAATTAAAAATTAAAGTTATTAACGTAAACCTTGAAACAGATCCAAAGCCTACTATTTCAAATCCTTTAAAAGCAGGTGCAGCGTTTGCGTATAGTGCCACTACTAATCCTAAAATTATGTCAGATCTCGAAAGAGGTACTCTACTTACAAATTGGAATACAGTTCATGAACCAGATGTTGCTGACGAAAATATTATTCCAAGTATTGGATTAGCTAATAGAAAGTACCTTGAGAAAAATACACCTGGTATGGGCCCTCGTGTAGCAGACGAGCCAACTGATGCTAGTGATTATACAAAAACTATTGCAAGTTTCAGTGCCGGTGCTGCTAACATTGTATCGCATGGCTTTACAGAGGCTGTAACAGGTAGTGCTTGGTTGTATGATTCAACTACTACAGATGCTACAGGCTTAACAAGTGCCGGAACATATTATGTTAGACGCAATACTGCAAATCAAGTAACTCTACACCCAACTGCACAAGATGCATTAGATAACACTAATCAAATTATTGCAAGTGGCGGCACAGGTACACAAACTTTAAAAGATCCAACATACGATGACAGTGATGGAGGCCTTGATGGGTTCTGGACTGGCGATGCTATACTACCACGTAAAAGCATAACTAGACGTGAAGGCGACACCATGACAGGTGCGTTGACATTGCACGATCATCCACAGCCATTTGCAGGAGCAGGAACTCCGGCTGGTGCAGATGATTTACAGGCAGCAACAAAATATTATGTTGATGCACAGCAGTACAGTAAAAGTGAAAATATTTATGTAAACATCAACGGTGATGATTTACAAACAGAAACACCCGCAGGATTGGCTGGACGTAGCGAGAAGTATGCTTATAGAACAATTGCCGGCGCATGTTTACGAGCTGAAAGATTACAAGAAGCAGCAGATATTGATATTGGTCCTTATGTACAAACACTAACATACACAGATGGTACTGGTCTAAATAATGGTACAATTACAAACTATTCAAGTAATGGGTATACAGCCCCAGCAGTTGCAGCTACTACAACAGCATCAGCAATTGATACTAATAGACAAGCAATTATTGATCAAACTATTGCATTTATTGCAACAACATATCCTACATTTGTTTACAGCGAAGCAGTATGTAGAAGAGATTTAGGACTGATACTGGACAGTATCGAAAAGGATATTCTTGCAAGTACAGTAAGTGTCAAACACAACTATCTAAGTAGATATGCAGGGCTACGTTACTTTAGTAATGCTAGTGGCGAAGTTGCAATATCTCAAACAGGTGGCGGGCAGTATACCGAAACTGTTGCAGCAATTAGTTTTGCTAAAACTACTGCACTAGGATTTATTGCAACTGCACTTGGCAGCGGATTTGGGTCTGATCAATGGTATCTAGCAGCAAGTGCTAGATTTGACGATGTTTTAGATACTATCGATACTAGTAGTGCTGATCCAACACTAGTAGAAGCTAGTAACAATTATAAAGTATATGTTAGTAGTGGTAATAACAAATTTTTAACACAAGCTGGCGACCCAACTGAAGACGAGCCAAATATTGATATCTTTCCTGGTAAAATTATTAGAGGTAAGAAAAGTGGTGCTGTTGGTATTGTACAAGAATATAGTAGAGGTGTCGATACAGTTGGTACACCGGTATATGATACTATCGAGGTTAAACTACTACTACCGTTTGATTTTATCGAACAAGAAGAAATTGAATACGGTGCATTTGTTAAGAAACAACAGATTAGTATACGTATTGAATCAGGCACATACGAAGAACAGTTGCCAATTAGATTACCTGCTAACGTAAGTATCAAAGGTGACGAATTTAGACGTTGTCTTGTACGTCCAGCACCAGGTATGAGTTTAAGTTCAGCAGCCAATACATTCTTTTATAGAGATGCTACAATCGATGGTAATACTACTGCAACCGGTGGTGAAGCATATGTAAACGATCTTACAGGTGACACTGACGGATACTATGGCAGACACTACTTAACAAATCCAGCAGCAGACATAAACATAAGTAATTTTGGCGCAACTAACCCAGGTAAGTTTAACGAAGCAGCAGACTTAATAAGTCTAAACAGACAATTTATTATTGATAGAACTATTAGTTTTATTGCTGCAAACACTCCGCCTTCATACGTACAAGCAGATGCCGAAAGAGATGTAGGCGAAATAGTAGACAGTATTGAAGCTGATTTACGCACAGGTGGTAGAGTACAGTGTAGTATAAGTCAAAAAACTGCATTAGCAAATACAGTTGTTGCTACAGCAGCAAAGACTGAAGCAGCATTTAACAATATTGCAACAATTATTACAAGTGTACTAGCACAGACAGCATACGCAGGCGCTGGCGGTGTTACAGGACAAGTTGTAAATGCTAACTTAACAGCTGAAACAAATGCAAATACAAATGCAACTGCTCTAGTAAGTTTTATATCTTTTGCGTTTGATGCAGGTTATAATGCTGCTAAAGACAACAACGAAATGGACATGTTCCTGTGTAACGATAACACTATTATTAGAAATATTACAGCACAGCGACAAGGTGGCTTTATGATGGTGCTAGATCCAGAAGGTGCTATCTTTACACGTTCGCCATATGTACAAACAGGATCTTCATTTAGTAGAAGTATTAATGCTAAAACTTTTGCAGGCGGTATATTTATTGACGGTTATTGCTACAATATGCCAGCTACAGTTATTCAAGGCGGTAACAGCGATCCTTTCCGTATTCAAATCGAAGCGCCAAACACAAGTATTTTAGGACAACGTAAACCTAATCTTCCTTGTAGTTTCTTTGAGTTTGGTAGACGTTATCAAGTTAATGCTATTGTTGATTATGTTGCAGATAACGGCAGTGGAAAAGCTACTGCAACGCTTGTACTAGATAGTGCAGCTAATGGCGGCGCAGGTTTAGACGACGACATTGACTCAGCAGGTGGACCAATTGATATTGTTTTACAAGGTGCTGGTAACAAAAGTATGTTAGCAAACGACTTTACACAAGTCAACGATTTAGGTTATGGTGTAGTTGTTACAAACAACGGACTTTCAGAACTTGTTAGTGTGTTTACATACTATGCGCACACAGGCTACCTATCATTAAATGGTGCCCAGATACGTTCGCTTACAGGTAACAACAGTTATGGTAACTACGGACTGGTTGCAGAAGGCAGTGATCCAGATGAAGTTGCAAAAACTATTTCACTTGCACAAGACTTAGTACAACCTGTTAAAATATTCTCAGTTGATCAAGAAGTTGAAATAACAGGCAATAGTTCTGGTATTGCACGTGGCCAGATAATACGTCAATACGACACAACCACAGGTAATACTGCTCTTGCAACCGTAATTTTTAACGACGATAATGATACAAATAGTATACTAAGTGTAAATAGACATGTTACAGCAACTACAAGATATGATTATGCATTTAACGACACTGACGAACTAACAACAAATAGTGTTACAAACGACGGCGGGCTTCTAGCTGCAACACGCTACGTAATTGGTACACAAGGAACATCAGACTTTACCACTGTTGGTGCAGCTAATAACAACCCAGGAACAGCATTTGTTGCAACAGGCGTAGACGGCGGAGGTAACGGTACAGTTTATCAAAGCTATGGTGCTCCTGTAAGCATTACCAATAGAGACTTTGGTGCTGTAAAAGGTGTACAACGTGCGTTTATTTACGATACTACAAACTATCCTCTAAATGCATCGCAACTTGAAATTCATCATGACGACAGCGAAGGTACATTCCAGCCATACGAAGTTATCAACGTAAGTGAGACTGGCATAACTATTCCAGTAGATTATACTAACGGTGCTATTACTGACGATATTGGTTCTATCGGTCTAATTGGTAGTAAAGTATGGAGACTTGAATTTACTAGTGGAACAGGCGGTGGTGTTGCTACAGAAACAACTGGTCTACAGTTTAATGTTGCACATGCTACAAACGCTGTACTAACAAGTCAACAAAACGTATTTGTAAATGGTGTTAGTAGTGATGTTGTAACAAGACCAAGTACAGCACTTATATTTAACGAACAAGAAACTGTAACCTACAGAACACTAGCATTTGAAAATACTATTACTGGTGGTATACCAGTAGTAGGAGCACAGACTAGAATTACAATTGATGATAACTTTGATTATGTTGATCTAGTTGTAAACAATACATTTGCTGCACAGGCACCAGCTACTTATAGTTTAAGCGGTGGTACAACACTAGGCGATACACAAGGTGATACTCACATTGCAGTAAGTACAGTTTTAAGTGCAAATGATCAAGCTCGATTGAACTCAAGTGATGTTGACATGATATTTGCATGGCAAGGTAAAACACATATTATTACTAACTATCAAGTTGTAACAGATAGCGCAACAAGTACACAGTTTGGTATTATTAGCTTTACAGACAAGTACAACATTAGTGATACATATGCCGGAGCAGGACTAGCAGCTAGAGCAAGTAGTGCAGCAGGTAATAATATTACACTACAAGCAGGCTTGCAATCAGCTGAAACAGGTAATATCACAGTTAATATCAGTACATGTAGAGCTACATCGCATGACTTCTTGGATATTGGTACAGGTGGATACAATAGTAGTAACTATCCTGATAGAATCTTTGGTGGTCCAAAGATTGCGCCAGTTACTGATGAAGAAAGTTTAGACAGTGAAGGATTTGCAAGTAAAGCACAGGTACAAGAACGTAGTAGAGGACGTTGTTTCTTTGCAAGTACAGACCAAGACGGTTTCTTCCGTGTAGGTAGATTCTTTACAGTTGATCAGGGCACAGGTAGAATTACATTTAATGCTGCACTTGTTCTAACAAACATTGACGGTATTGGCTTTAAACGTGGTGTACGTGTAAACGAATTTAGTGCAGACAGTACATTTACAAATGCTACAGCAGATGCTGTACCAGTTGAAACAGCAGTTGAAGGATATATTGATAGACGACTAGGCATGGACCGCAACGGTACAGTGATATCTGGTGCTGAAATTATTCCACAAACAACTGGTGGCTTTTTAGCACTATCAGGTGCAGTACCAATGGCAGGTGATCTGCGTATGGGCGGTCAGCAAATTAACGACCTTGCTGCACCAACTAGTGGAAGTGACGCAGCAACAAAGGCATATGTAGACGCAGGAGACGAAGCATACGATACACTAGCTGAACTTGAAGATACTGATATTACAAGCCCAGTTGATGCTGCTTTCTTAGTATATGACGATTCAGCAAACAACTGGATTGATGCACCGTTTGATACAGATGCTGCCAACACCGATATTAGTCTAACACTAAATGGAACTAGTGGCTTTCTAGAAGGTCAGATTACCGCAGGTGCTATTGTAAACGCAGACGTAAATGCAAGTGCAGCTATTGCACAGAGTAAACTTTCTTTAAGCGATGCTACAGCAGCAGCAACCTCCGGGACAGCCGTAAAAGGTATAGCAAGTTTTAACAATGCAGACTTTGGCTCAGCAAGTGGATATGTAAGCATTAAAGCACTTGGTGTAAGTAATGCACAACTAGCTGGTAGTATTACAAACGCAAAACTAAGTAACAGTTCAATTACGTTTGGAGATGGATCGTCAACTGTAGCCACTGCATTAGGCAACTCAGTTACTATCCAAGGTACTGCAAATGAAGTAAGTGTAAATTTTGCCGATTCTTCACCGATAGCAGGTTCACCAACTTTCACAGTTAGTCTGCCAAATAAAATTGCAGCTAATGTTGATGGCGATATTTACGACGGTACTAGCCTGATATTAGATGTTAGCACAGGTGAACTAACTGGTAACGCTGATAGTGCTGATCAAGTCAAAACAATAAACAATACTACTAACGCAACACATTATCTTACATTTGTAGATAGTGCAAATGCCTCAGCAGCAAACGAAACAATAAAAACTGACGCTGGTGTAGCATATAATCCAAGTACAAACAAACTAACAATTGGTGGCGATATTGCAGGCGGTGGTGACTTAACACTAGCAGCATCAAAAACTGTAACTGCTCCAGGCGGATATAGAGGTGCTGGCAACGGCAGTGGTACTGACAACGGCAGTACTATTGGTACAAGTACAGATAGATTCAACACAATATATGCACAAACATTTAATGGTACTGCTACCGAAGCACTATATGCTGACTTAGCAGAAAACTATGTAGGTGATGTAGCATACGAACCAGGAACTGTACTAGTATTTGGAGGAGAAGCTGAAGTTACTACAACTAATACAAAATCTGATCATAGAATTGCTGGTGTTGTAACAACCAATCCAGCTCACTTGATGAACAGCGCACTAGAAGGCGACACAGTAGTTGGTGTAGCACTACAGGGTAGAGTTCCGTGTAAGGTATTAGGAAAAGTAGAAAAAGGCGATATGTTAGTAACAGCAGCAAAAGAAGGATATGCTATTGTTAATAACACTCCGGGTGTTGGTCAAGTACTTGGTAAAGCAGTTGGTACTAAAGGTGACGACGGCTACGGCATTGTTGAAGTTGTGGTAGGGAGAGTATAATGGCTAAGCAAACAATAAACATTGGATCATCAGTAAACAAAGGTGATGGTGATCCGTTACGCACAGCATTTGATAAAATCAATGATAACTTTGATGAACTGTATACAGCAGATACTTCCAATTTTGACGGTGCGTTTAGTTCTCTTACAGGAAAACCAACTACAATAGCAGGTTATGGAATTACTGATGGTCATAGACCTGCAGGTGTAGTATTAGTTCCGGCTGATACAGGATTTAGTACAGATAGCGTAAATCCTACAATACTAGATAACACTACTAATTCAACATATATAATCAAAGGCACTCCGTCAGTAAATATATATGCAGATATAGGAAGTGGTGCATATGTTGGTCAAATAATAAGATTTGTTGACGCTTGGAATGGCGGGCTCGCCGGTGCAACAAAGATCAGCGGAAATATTTTTGAAGCAGGCGGAGTACAAGCAGCATCACAACGTGAAGTTGGTATTGCCCAGTCTGCGGAATTTGTTTGGGACGGCACTGCTTGGTACTATTGGACATGACGATACCAACTACGATAAATATACATAACAATACAAGGATACGAGAATGGCAAGTAGATTTCCACTAATATTAGATGAAACAAACAACCAGTTGAGAGAACTGCCAGTCGGTGATGATTTAGATCTTACTGGCAATAACTTAACTGGGTTATCCTCACTAAGCACAACAGGTGGCATTACAGCAGGCGGTACACTAACAGCGCCGCTTGTGTTAGCAACTAATGCAACTGTTAGCGGAACAATTGAAGCACTTACTTATACTGTTGGAGGATTACCATTACTAGAACAAGTTAGTTTTAATAATCTATTAGATGCTCCAACTATTCCGGTAGACGTTAATCAGTTAGCTGATACAGATGGATTATTAGGTGGCGGATTTACTGGTGACTATAATGACTTAATTAACAAACCATTTATTCCAATTGACCTTAATCAACTTGGCGACACTGATGGATTGATCCCGACAGACCTTGCTGATCTTACAGACAACGGTGGCTTGTTAGCAGGCGGTACATTTGAAAGTTTAAGTGATGGCTTTACATTTGATGGAAGAGCAGATCAATTAGTAGTTGTAAATGCTACCGAAGAAAATTTAACTACTATTACAACTGCAAGTATTTTAGATGGGTTAACTGGCACTCAAATTACTGGCGCACTAGGGTTTACTCCTTACAATGCTACTAACCCAGATGGATTTATCAATACTGCAATAGGTATTACAGATGCTTTAGGTTACACACCATACAATAACACTAACCCAGCTGGATATATCACAGGTATCGCCGAAGCAGATGTAACAACTGCCTTAGGATATACACCATACAACGGCACTACTAACCCAAATGGTTATATTGATGCTAGTGAAGTTGTAACAGCAATTGGATATACACCATATAATGGTGCAACTAACTTACTAGGATTTTTAACTTCTGAAACTCAAACACTCGACGATGTTCTCCAACTAGGTTCTACCACAGCACTATCAATTGGAACAGGTGCAATAACGAGTAGTGGACAAATTATTGCTACTGATATGCAACTTAACACCGGCGGTCTTTCTTTTAACCACTCTAATGCATTTAGTATTGATACCGCAGGTGGTAACACCATGACTATTGGCGGCACCGGCAACTTAGTATTAGATTCAGGAAATACTATTGGTGTAAGTGCAACATTAAGTCCTGCTGCAAATATTGGCTTAGGCGATGCCAGTAACGAATTTGCTTCAGCTTACATTAGCGGAAATGTTAGCTTAGGTGGAATTATAGCAGACACAGCTAATTTACAAATTGACAACAACAACGCATCAGGAACAATCACATTTGAAGCAGGAGCTGGAATACGTGTTCGTGCAAATTATGTAGAACTTGCCCAAAGTGGCGGCGGCACAGATGCACAAAGACCAAGTAGCCCGTCAGAAGGTACATATATGTACAATAGTACACACGGATATCACCAAATATATCTTAGTGGTAGAGATTTTGTTAACGCAGCAGGCAACGGTCTTGTTACCGGCGGGTGGGCTACATTTATTCCACCTATCGGCGGAACGCCGAATGCAGATGATACCTTTATAGGAATGATGGCAATAGCCGACGGGCAAGCCTGGGATCCAATCGGCGATGGCAGCCAAGCACTAATGGTATTTTTAAATAATTCTTGGCTAGAAGTTGCAACAAATTAAAGAGGAGATTTAGATGGCAGTACAAACAATTAACATAGGTAATGCAGCAAACGACGGAACAGGCGACGATCTCCGAGAAGCATTTATTAAGGTAAACAACAATTTTGCAGACCTTGAAGCAGTGCAGGCAACCGATGGATTAAGTCTTGGCGCTTCAGGAAGTAGTGTTTACAAAGACAAAGTAGCCAACAGTTTAAGATTTAGAAATCTAATCGGCGGTAGTAACATTAATCTAACAGAACTAGACAATACTATTGTTATTGACGGTAGTGACCCTGTACAGCAAAGTGCTGTGATTAGTGATGTAGGCAGTATACTATTAGGAAACGGAAGTAGCTGGGCAATCTATGGCGGCGACGGAGTTGAAACTAGAGCAGATGCTAATGCTAGTCCAAACCCTCAAATTATTATTGATGCTGCACTTGAGCAGGATACTAGTCCAACACTTGGTGCAAGTTTAGATGCTAATAGTCAAAATATCACAGGTGTAAACAATCTAAGTTCGACTAGTGCATTGACAGCAACACTTACTGTAAGTGGCACCGGATCAATTAGTACACTTGCACCAACTAATATTAGAACTACTAGTACTAATTCAGTAGCATACGAAGAAAATTTAGGCAGATTTTTAACTTGGGACATTGGTTCAATTACTGCTACATACGAAGGGCAACTACAATGGTTTTTAGGAAATCAAATTGTAGATTTAGGAACTATCACAACTCCAGCGTCAGGTGGTATTGACGGCGGAAGTATTTAAGGGGGTCATATGGCTGAGCCACAATGGAGCGTAATCAACGGCAGTAGCCTAGGTACACTACAAGAAAGACAAACTATTGCTATTGACTTACCTCTTGTGGATACAACTGGTATAACTACAAAAGTTATTAGTGGTGCATTACCCGACGGATTAAGAATAGAAAACAATCAAATAGTCGGAACTCCGTATAATGTAAAAAGTATCAAAACAAGTGCATTCTGTATACGTGCCACAGGTGATACTAAAATTGCTGACCGTACACTAAAACTTACAGTAGATGGATACGACGAGCCAGTTTGGGTAACAGCCGAAGGCAACTTACCTGTTGGTCCTAATGGTGTTTATTTTATATTAGACAGTTCACCAATTGATTTTCAACTTGAAGCAATTGACTTAGATGTAGCTGCTGGCGAAACACTTGAATACATATTAGGTGACGGCAGTACTGCAGGACAGAATACACTACCTCCAGGATTATCAATGAATAGTGCTGGACGTATTTCGGGTGTAGTTGATCCATTACGTGCATTAGATATTAATGAAATTAGACTAGGTTACGATGCAGGTAGATACGGTACTAATGTGTTTGACTGGGGCGCATCTGCAGATGACAGAATTGAAAGTTACTACTACGGCGATGTAGATTTAACAAATGTTGACTTAGTGCAGCCGCCACGCAAACTTAACAGACGTTACACTTTTGTTGTAACTGTAACAGACGGCACTGCAATAAACTCACGACAATTTACAATATATGTTGTAGGTGATGATTTTACAAAAGCAGACAATACACTTATGGAAGTTAGTACTGGTGTGTTTACTGCCGATATTACCTTTGAAAGAATTCCAATATGGGTAACACCAAGCGATTTAGGAAAACGTAGAGCAAACAACTATACAACTCTGTTTTTAGAAACAGTAGTACAACCTGATGTTAGTGGTGCTTTAGTATATCAAAAGAAGCAGCGTAACCCAGGACAGTATAAACTAACTGCAACAGGTGAAATAACCGAAGGTTACTATGAACTTAGTGGCATACTTCCATATTTTCCTGTAAGCAAACGTGGACCAGATAGTCTCAATGAACAATTTGTAGCAGATCCAATTACAACTGACGAATTTACAGTAGTAAAAGCTGAAAGCGTAAGTGAACTGCCTCCTGGACTTGATTTAGATCCTGCAACTGGAGAAGTAGCAGGTATTATTCCTTATCAGCCAGCAGTTACAAAAGAATATAATTTTACAGTTAGTGCGCTACGCTATAATGAAGACACTGGTATTGTTACTGTGTTCGGTACGTTCTATGAAGATATGTTAGCTGGCACACAAACAATTAAAATTGCAAAACTAAGCACAGACTTAACAGATGGGATAGACGACCTAGTAGAACTGGTAGGAGAAGATGTTGAAATTGAAGGACGTAATTATAGAATTGAAGGTGTAAATGACGATAATGCTGAATTTGACACTGTAACACTAAACAGAGGGCTTGATCCATTTTACAAATATAATCCTTTGGTTGTAGCTGAACCTTCTGGTGCTAATGATTATTTCTATATTAACAAGCTAGGCACAGCAGATTTGCTATTCTACAATGGACAGGATATAATTTATAGCGATACTGAAACATATACCATCAATAGTATAAACGATTATGTAAAATATACTGTTAGTGTTGATCCAACCAACTCGCTCGAATTGGTTACAAATTCTTTTGATGATAGTGCTGGGGTTAGTCTTATTGACGGGTTAGAAAACTTATTAAAACAAGGAGACTTGCCAGCATACATTGTAGTTACAACAGGAGCAGCTGGAGTATACCAAGTAGAAATGCAGGTGCCATTAACAGCTAATTCTAGTAATGCTACATACATTAGAGAACTATTTCATACAGCTGATAGTGCGCCAATTAATATTACAAAAAATGCAGAATACCAAAGAGTAAAGATTGATAAAGTTCTACAAAGAACATACAATGTTGGTCGAAATATTAGCTTTGGTGCTGTACGAGGAGGAAACTTTGAAAAAAGTTTTACCAAAGACGAAAGCAACATACAAGAAAAAATTAAAACATTTACAATTCAAATTCTTGGAGAAATTGATAGTGTACTAAGTTGGAATACTCCTGCACTAATTGGAAGTATCAAACCAAATAGAGATAGTTTGTTTAGTGTAAGTGCAACCAGCACATATGCATCAGCTGTATTAAGTTATGCATTAATAGGCGGTACATTACCATACGGAATGACACTTGCTACAACTGGCGAAATTTCAGGAAGATTTCCAAGTATTGGTACAGTAGATAATCCCGGACTTACAAAGTTTGATACACAAAATACTACATTTGACGGCAATACTCAAACATTTGATCGAACATTTAAGTTTACAGTGTTAGCAAGAGATAGATTTGCAAATACAAACATCTCTCAAGAATTTACAATTAATATTGATACGCTTGATACCAATGAATATAGCAATTTGTATATGAAGCCATTTTTACCAAAAGTCCAAAGGCGCACAATTAATCAATTATTAAATAATACTACTGTGTTTACACCACAAAGTTTATATAGACCGAGCGATCCAAATTTTGGCGTACAAAAAGAACTACGTAGTTTAATTTTTGCTGGTATTGAACAAAAGAGTATTGGCGATTATGTAAGTGCAAGTGTAAAAGGTGTTAAAAGAAAACAGTATTACTTTGGAGACATCAAAAAAGCAGTAGCAAAGAAACCTGGTACTGATACTGTTTTGTACGAAGTTGTATACATCGAAATGGTCGATCCTGCATTGCCATCAAAGGGCGAAACAAGAGATAACTTTATATCACCAAATAGTGGAAAAGCAATTACAGTTGACAGTGTATCGTATGAACCAATTGACGATAGTTTTAGTGGTGGTGCCGGTGGTGTAGGTTTGAGTGTTATTCGAAAAGACAATACTACATTTAAGCTAGATTTAAAAACAGGAGAATTAACTGTAATCAAACGTGGTGGCGCAACAGTAAAAATAAATGCAGTTGGTAATATTAGTATAATCAAACGCAACGGTGCTGTTAATCTTATTCCAGTAGCAAGTACAACAACAGTTGACGGATTAGAAGAAACTTGGCGACTACGTCCTGACTGGACTACCATAAAAATTGATAGTGATGCTGTAGCAGTTAGTGAAGGTTCGGACGCTAGGACTTATATTAGTAACATTGAAAAAATGAGATCTAATCTTAATGCAGTAGGTGAAACTAGTAAAGATTTTTTACCAATTTGGATGCAAACTGCACAGGATGGAAGTTTACGTGAATTAGGATATACATTTGCAGTGCCTTTGGTGTACACAAAACCAGGCGAAGGCACACAGATGCTTGCAAATGTAAATAACTTTATAAAAAATAACACAGTAGGTTTTGCATTTAACAAACTAGATTACGATATTGATCGATACATTGTTAATGCAACTACAGAATCATCCGAAGATCAATATATTGTATTCGGTAATTATCAATTTAACAGCTAACGAGAATAAATAGTATAGCAGAGGAAATAACATGGCAAGCAGCATAGACACAAGTACAATTGACGCAGATTATCCAGTGGCAGGTATCGACAACGATAGCCAAGGATTTCGCGACAACTTTAATAGTATAAAAACAAACATAACAACTGCTGGATCAGAGATTACAGCACTACAAGCAAATCGTGCTAGAATTGATGCAGATAATAATCATGTTGGCAACGAAATCCAAGATGCTGAACTGTTACAAGTCACTGAAAAGTTTAACAACAGTAGTCAAACACTAACAGCCGATCACGAAGTAGACTATAGAGATGCACATGTACATCAATTTAATGCTACTGCACCAGCAGGTAATATCATGACAGTATCGTTTGTTGGATGGCCTACAAATAGGTATGCAAAATTACGAGTTATTATGAGTGTAAGCAGCGGAGTATCAACTAACATTACACTATCTCCTGGTAACGGCACTGGATTAAATGACAATAATGCTGCATGGGTTGGCGGAAACAATATCCTAACACATACTGGTTCAATCGGACAAAAAATTATTGTTGATGTGTTTACATACGATACAGGAAATAACTTGTTCTTTAATTACATAGGATCGTTTGATTGATGCATCCGCAAGCCGAAGTTAAAACTTTATCTGTACAAGAACTTGAAAAGAAACTATACAAACTTAACGGAATGTATTTTATGACCGACAACGAAGACGTTCGTCAGCAAATGATTTTATTAATGGATACGTACAAGCTCGAGCTTGAAGAAAGAAGATTAGGTCAGCAAAAAAGTGCAGAAGAACCTAAAACAGATCTTGACAAATTAATAAATGTAAGTTAAAATACATGTATGCTTATGAAAACAGACGAACTCGGTATCCCACGATTCTCTAATAAAGACTTAGTAGATATGATTTACAGTGGCAATGTAGACAAGTGCCACGTAGTTCTGTGTGACTCTAATGATGATGTTGATAAATTTAATGCTGCAATGGAAGAACAAGGTCTAGACAAACTACAAAAGTATATTCCATTAGATGTAGACGAAAAGACTTTTGACGGTGTATGTCAAAGTGAATGGTTTATGCCTGAGCAATACAAGAACATGGACATTGCAGCATACTTGCAAAATAAATGCACAACACAAGAAGAACTTACACGTTATTTTGAAGAATATGCAGAGTTTAACAAAAGAGGTATGTTACCATTATTACGCTATATGGTCTATCTTGTAGACTTTATGCGTGAGAACGACATTGTATGGGGTGTAGGTAGAGGATCGAGTGTAGCAAGTTATGTGCTATACCTAATAGGCGTACATAAAATTAATAGTATTAAATATGAATTAGATTGGCGAGAATTTTTACGTTGAATAATATATACCTAATACAAGCAAGTGATGCATACGGGCCTAATAAATTTTTGCCTTTGGCGATAGCATACCAGTGGTGCTATGGAAAAAACGACAATTGGAATCTAGTAGACACATTAATTGAAAAGCCAGTGCCAAGTGAATATGTTGCAGAAATGGTAGAACCAAAAATGGTTGTAATGAGCAGCTATATTTGGAACTGGGAATACAATAAACAACTAGCAACTGAAGTAAAACGTGTGTACCCTAATTGTGTAATTGTAACAGGTGGTCCGCAAATTGACAAGCGTGACAAAGAGTTTTTTGACAAATATCCATACTTTGATGTAGCAGTACACGGCGAAGGCGAAAATGCTATGAAAGAGATACTTGCTAGACCAATTGGTGAGTATGACGACATTGTACACACACAAACACGTACACACATGCCTAAGATGGCAATGCGTAGAAAAAGCATAGCAGATATTCCAAGTCCAATACTAGAAGGATTCTATGAGCCAATTATGGCAAAGTATCCTAAAGACACTATGTGGCAAGTTACTTGGGAAAGTTTGCGTGGATGCCCTTATCACTGTGCATTTTGCGACATTGGTGATAGTTATTGGAACAAACTTACATTGTTTGATATGGAACGTTGTAAACAAGAAATTGAATGGATGGGCAAAAACAAAATTGAGTATGTAAGTGTTTGTGATAGTAATTGGGGATTGCTAAAACGTGATGTAGAACTTACACAACTTGTCTTAGACGCAAAAGAAAAGTATGGCTATCCTATGTGGTTTGATGCTACATGGGCAAAGAACAATGTAGATAGAAATTTTGATATTGCATTAATGAATAAAAAAGCACCTGTAAATATTTTTAAAGGTGTTACGTTTGCTATGCAAAGTTTTAATGATACAACACTAGTTGCAAGCGAACGCTTTAATATCAACGAAGAACAAGTTGCGGAATATTTAGAAAAGTATAGGGAAGAAGATATTCCTACTTACAGTGAACTTATTTGGCCTATGCCAGAAGAAACATACGATAGTCTAAAAAATAATGTGCAAAAACTTATTGACTTAGGACAAGATAGTTATCTAATGATACATCCTTTGGTTATAACATATAACGCTACAATGGGCGACAGCAAATACCAAGATACATATGGAATGGGTGTTAAGGAAATACCTCTAGACACATTTTATCTACGTGATACTGATATGGAAAAGTATATTTTTGAATACACTGGCGCAGTAGTTAGTACACGCACAGCAGATTGGAATACAGTATTACAAGGCTTTATGTTTAGCTGGGTAAGCATCTTAATGTATTATTACGGTTTTGGACATTATCTAGCAAAGTATCTAAGCAAACAAGGTATACGTGAAGTAGACTTTTTTGAAGATTTACGCAAATGGATAGTTGACAATCCTGATACTTTGTTGTATAGTGAATACAACGCTACTGAACAGCATCATATTGATACATATTATAATCAAAAGTTATGGGGCCGTAAGGTACACGGAGAAGACGATATCTATTGGGAATACAAAGGCGCAAGTGCTTGTGTACTACATGATAACAAAGAACAATATGGCAAAGAACTGGTAATGTTTTTAAAAGAATATTATAATATCGAACATGCCGAGGAAGTAGTAAGTTTAAATCTTGCAATGACACGAGACAAAACACAGCAATATCCTTATGTAAAAACAACTAATAAAGAAGTTGCAAATGATATGCTGGGTATAAATAGTGATACACTTTTAATTGATCACTACGACAAAGAATATATTGATCCACAAGTGTGGTATCAAAAGGCTTATCATTGGGATAGGAAAAGCCGATACTGGCGGTGTACTGCTCAAGCAAATGATAAGTAATTTTATAAGGAGACACAATGGCAAATCAAGGTCGTAAAGTATACAGAACAGCAAGAGGCAAACAAGTTGATCTTGATCTGTTGATTAGTCGAAACGAATTAACACCAGCAGTTGGAAACCATAAAGTAAATGCCCGTGGTGACGAACTAGGAAAAGGTGGCAAAATTGTTAGAAAAAGAGAAGATGTGCTAAAGGACTACTATCAAGCACAACCCGGTATGCGTGACGAAACTGTTCTAAGTTCAGATACAAAAATGACGCAAGCTGAACAAGAAGAATTTGAAGCATTTGATGAAGAACCAATTATAGAGAAGCCTGTAGAAAAACCCAAGGCTAAATCTAAAGCAGATCCACTTGACGACTGGATCGAAGACGAAGACGGCAATTTTATTAGAAAAGGTGAATAATGAGCACAGAAGGAATGGGTGGTGGCTTTAAAGTCACGCCAAAAGTTAAAGGCACACTAAGGCCTATTAGCAATCGAGTTATTGTAAGCAATATGCATTTTGGAGAACAAAAGACAGCTTCAGGACTTATTCTTACTAGTGATGATGGCGATTCACGTGGTATCTATCCACGTTGGGGCCAGGTTCATGCAAAAGGACCAGAAAATGATGATAGTTATGAGATCGGTGACTGGGTGTTAGTAGAACACGGACGCTGGACTCGTGGCATTGATATTGATGAAGGCGCTGGAGAAAAAACTCTGCGTATGGTAGAAGCAGAAAGTATTCTTGCTTACAGTAATGAAAAGCCCGAAGGCGTACAAATGGCAGAGGAAGTATAAATGAGCCAAGTTGACTTAAACCGTTACAAAGATTTTGTCCGTGAAGTGACAAGTGACGAATCACTATCAAGTATGCAAATGTACAATCGCATAGTTGAAATTGAAACAACTGAAAGCAAAATGAAAGTGAACATGGCGCAACTTATGACAGGTGCTGTTGGCATTTGTGCAGAAGGTGGCGAGTTTATGGAAATCATTAAGAAGTGTGTATTCCAAGGCAAACCGATGGACGAAGATACACAGTACCATGCTATGCGTGAGCTAGGTGACATTATGTGGTATTGGATGAACAGTTGCAGTGCATTGGGTATTGATCCTAATGATGTTATTGCAGAGAATGTTAAAAAACTGGAAAAACGTTATCCCGGTGGATCGTTTGACCCGTATTACTCAGAGAATCGAAAAGATGGAGATATTTGAAAACTTTGAATGGTATGACTTTTTAGCTGTAGCTGTATTTGCCAAAGTATTTCAAGTATTAATTATCGTCACCCTAATGGGTGGCGGTATTACAACAGGAATCATGTTAGCGTTTGCCTGGGAAGGTTGGCGGGCTTACGAAAGATTCCGTGCAAAAATGGTTGACAACTAGTACTCTTTGTGTTATATTAAACTGTAACAAAGAGGTGCTCAATGTCCAAGTATGGTCCTAGAATTTATCCAAGTGATATAATTGATACCAAGAAACACTGGGCAGTAGGCACAGTTTGGAATGCTGAAGGTAGCAAGGGTGTATATAATATAGAAATGTTAGACAACGGCTTTAGTTGCGATTGTCCAGCATTTAAGAAGTGCAAACACATAAAAGCAGTAGAGGAAAAGTTTGAATGCCAATCCATGCAATGATCGACTTAGAAACATTAGACGTAACACCACAGGCAACTGTGCTTACAGTAGGAGGTGTAAAGTTTGATCCATTTAGTGAAGCTGAGCCTCATAGTGAGTTTTATTATAAATTAGACTTAGATACACAAGATCGTAGTGTAAATGATGACACTATTGCTTGGTGGAGCAGACAAGATGCAAAAGTTCAAGAAGAAGCATTTGGCACAGAAGGGCGTACTCATACAGATATATTTTTAGATAGTCTTCCTAAGTGGATCAGCGATGTTGATGTGCTATGGGGCCACGGCTATGGATTTGATATAACAATACTCGAAGATATGCTACGTCAACGTAACAAAAATATTCCATGGCAATTTTGGCAAGTACGTGACTCACGTACATTATTTGCATTAGCAAAAGTAGATCCACGTAAAGCAATGCAAAGTGATTTGCACAACGCACTAGCAGATTCTTACTTCCAAGCCAAAGGTGTACAAATGGTATACAAGGAATTAGGCATTGCAAAATAGTCCAATTAACACACTTCAACAACTAATGATTATCACTGCTGAAGAATGCGGAGAGCTTACACAACGCTGTTCAAAGATTGTACGCAAATTTAAGTACAAAGAAGAAATTACAGATGAGCAGCGTGAAAAATTACTTGAAGAAATTGGCGATGTACAATGCATGATTGAACTTATGATTGATCACGGAATTGTATCACATCACGATGTGGCTACTCGTAGTAATTATAAACGAGATAAACTAAAGAAATGGAGTACACTAATTGAATAATTTTGCAGGAGAACGTACATGGCAAGTTTTTGTAAATGAAATATTTTTAGGATACGAGTATGCTGCCGACGAAACAGTTGTTATTGAAAAAACAATGAGAAAATTTGGATCACCTGCCCTTTGGGGAGCTGACCAATATACTATTGAAAAAATTAAGTGGAATGATGAAGAAGATAAAGTCTGACAGTAAGAAGCTAGTCCGAGATTGGAAGCTAAAACTGTACGCACAAGGCAAACTCACTGAAAGAGAAATTAACAAAAGAGCAAAAGAATTTGCTCGCAAAGGAATGGAAGTAAATAAATGAATCCGGTATCACGTAACACATCCGACGAAGATAAAAAATTAATACAAGAATATTTAGATAACGGAGGCGAAGTTACGTATTTGGAAAGTGGCGCAAGAACAGAAGAGATTGAATTCAAAGGCGGATTTTATACAAGACGCAAGAAAGCCAAAGAAGAAAAGGAAGGAAAAAATAGTTGACAAAGTTTGAAAAAGCTATTAATATAGTAGAACAATTACCAGAAGATCATGTCATGGTTGAAGCAACATGGGCTCCTGCTACAGAAGATAGTGTTGAATTTAATAAGCATAGTTTAGCTGAGTTAGATGAAGTACTAGATCAATTACAAATTTCGCCTACTTGGTTAGCAAGACTAGAACAAATTATAGAGGATAGTAAATGAAAGACTTATGGGTAGAGAAGTATCGGCCTAAAACAGTTGAAGGATATGTATTTAGAGATGAAGCACAACGTAATCAAGTTAATACATGGATTAAAGATAAAACTATTCCTCATTTGCTCTTCAGTGGCAATGCTGGAATTGGCAAAACTACTCTTGCTAAGTTGCTTTTTAATGAGCTTGATACTAATCCACTAGACATTCTTGAAATTAATGCAAGTCGTACAAACAGCGTAGATGATGTACGTGACAAAATTGTTGCGTTTGTACAAATGATTCCTTTTGGTGACTTTAAGGTTGTGCTACTTGATGAGGCTGATTATTTGAGCCCAAACGCCCAAGCGGCACTGCGTGGTGTGATGGAGGAGTATCATACAACAGCAAGATTTATTTTAACTTGTAACTATCCTAACAGAATTATTCCTGCTATTCACAGCAGATGCCAAGGCTTCCATATTGCTAAGATTGACCAAACAGAGTTTACAGCAAGAGTTGCAGAGATTCTTATTACAGAAGGTGTAACTCCAGACTTGGATACACTTGACACATATGTTAAAGGCACATATCCAGACTTGCGTAAGTGTATCAACACAGTACAAATGAATTCAACAGACGGTGTGCTAGTAAAGCCCAATGAAGGCGATAGTGGTGCGGCTGATTGGAAACTAGAAATGGTAGAACTGTTTAAAGCAGGCAAGATTTCAGATGCACGTAAACTATTATGCGGTACAGTACGTGCTGAAGAAATGGAAGAGATCTATCGGTGGCTATATGACAACATTGAATTGTTTGGCAGTGAAGATCAGCAGGACAAAGCTGTGCTTATTATCAAACAAGGCTTAGTAGATCACACACTAGTTGTAGACCCTGAAATTAACCTAGCAGCAACGCTTATCAGGCTTGGGCAACTTTGATATACTTAATTGATCAAAATAAAAAATGCTTAGTACTTGATCAAAATCTACAATCTATGAAACCTTTTGACGACTATAGGCATGATGCTGTAATGTATCTTAGAGATATAGTTACTATGCCTTTGGTTGTACAGTTTGATAACATAAATGATCCGCCAGACGACGAAGAACATGATGTAAAACATATACTAGATCATCTAGGTACAGACAAGGTAAGCTGGTTTAGTTTTGAACCTGTGCATGTTTTGCCAAAGGATGAAATCGACTTTATGCGAAAGTACTTGGGTAGACTTGATAATTACTATTGTAGTGAATATGAATTTGCTCACAGTTTAGGTATTGATTTTGAATTCTTTGTTCCTAATAAAGGACTTGAAAAATACTTTGATTATATGAGCTACATTGACACGTATCTTTGGCACGAATCTACGCAGATAGTTTTACCAGATATTGATAGAAATTTTTGGAAAACTTTCTTTTGCCCAAACAACGCTGATAAGATACATCGACGGTTACTTGCAAAACATCTAATACGTTATCATAAAGATGAAAGTTTAGTTACATATGGTGCTTGGCAAGAGTACCCTATGATTGACCAAGAATTATTAGAAGCAGCATATAAAAATAGTTTTTGTACAGTAGTAACAGAAACTTTATATAATAAACAATATGCTAACTTTAGTGAAAAAACATTAGATTCAATGGCAAACTACAGACCTTTTGTTCTAGCAGCTCCTCCGTTTACACTGCGTCTAATGAAACAACTTGGTTTTAAAACTTTTGATGCTTGGTGGGACGAAAGTTATGATCAAGAACCAGACGATAAAAAACGCATAAGAAAATTAAAAAATACTCTAGACTTTATAGCAAGTATGTCGTATAATGATAAACAACTAGTACTTGTTGAAATGGAAGAAGTGTTACAACACAACAGGCTGCATATTAAAAACTTAGAAAAGGTATTCTATGACATATATTGTAAATGATGCATGTATTAAATGCAAACACATGGACTGTGTAGAGGTTTGTCCAGTAGATTGTTTTTACGAAGGTGAGAACATGTTAGTTATTAAACCAGATGAATGTATCGATTGCGGTGTATGCGAACCTGAATGTCCAGCAGATGCTATCAGAGCAGATACAGATCCGGGCATGGAATCGTGGGTAGAGTTTAACGATAAGTATGCTAGTATTTGGCCTAATATTACACAAATGCGTCCTGAAGATGTTCCTCCTGATGCTGAAGAATGGCAAGGCGTTGAAGGTAAAATAGAACACTTTAGTGAAGCACCAGGAAAGGGAGATTAATGTTAAGCAAACAATGTAAATTACATTTAAAGTCAGTAAACATGACAGGCTGGCAACATATGCGTCATGCTCTCGGTATTGCTTTTAGATTACAAGTTGTTGTACTAGCTGTTATAGTACACAGTATCGGACCACGTTTTTTTAAAACGTATGCAAGTGACACAATGCGCAGGATTTTAGATGAGCAAACAAACATTAGTAAATGATCTAGTGCGTGTAAATGTACTAGAAGAAGAAATACAGTATTACAAAACTTTATTGCAGCCACATGACACTGGTCATATACACACTACAATAAATTTTTTAAGCCAAAGATTATCGAATTTAAAAGGAGA
>Ga0206682_10001077_pt1 | contig 27320 bp, 22 predicted proteins | sample M240m12015metaG_FD_155444 | JGI IMG/M metagenome (GOLD analysis project Ga0206682, IMG submission 155444) | Ammonia-oxidizing marine archaeal communities from Monterey Bay, California, United States - M2 40m 12015 | ecosystem: Environmental > Aquatic > Marine > Intertidal zone | place: USA...
CATGCGCAGTAATAGTATTGAAATTATACAACTTAAAAAAATCGCATTAAAAATTGTCGTGTGCTCACGCATGATCAGTAATTAAAACTTGCCACCGTATTTTTTTTTTCGTGGTTTTTTTTGCCAAAACTTCAAAAAAAAAAAACAGCATGAACCCCCCAGCAGATACTGACTATGCAACACTTGTTGATTATGTATTAAAGCGGGAAATGGACGAACTGTTGCTTGCGGGTGCGTACGTAGATGTTGAAAAAGCTCTGCGAGATAACTTGATGGCACGTGATGTCAAACATCTTATAGACTTAGGATGCGGCATGGATTCGCAACTAATCGGTCCCGCGGGTGGAAGGAAGGCGGCTTGCAAGATAACACGCAGACTGCTAACGATCGTGGGCTTCGGCGCGACAAAGAAAGTCCGCGAAGGGTTTCGACAGTTTCGGATATCAGATGAAGCGTACGCTGATTGCGGCGGACGTTCCGTCGCGCAGGGATTCAGGGACACGCTGCACCGACAGGCAGAGGGAATCGGAAGAAAATGGGAACAGTTGATGCGGAAGGCGATGCCGCAACCGTCGCTTATGACTAGGTTCAAGCGCGTTAAGTTTGACCCAGCGGAGTGCGCAAATGTCTTGGGGAGTTCGCTTGCCCCCCCGGTACCAAAGAAGGACGTAGAAGCAGCTTACGCAGACTTCCTGAAAGAAAAAAAAGGGTCCCCAACATTCAAGAAAATGTGGAACGTGTGGAAAACAATGACCATGAAAAAGTGGAACACGCACAAGGCGCGGGCGTCAAAACTACAAGCGGCGAGAAAGAAGGAACAACTCGAGACCACAATCGCAGACATTGCCGCTGCGGACGATGCGTCCGGCGATGGCTTGCACTGGGGGGTAGAAACAAACTTTGATACTTTTAACCAAATGTTTAAGTTTTAATAAAAGTAAATGGTTGTAAACATGTTTCGTGCACACACTAATAAAAGGCTCGCACAAACAAATGCGCATCAGTCGCGCCTAGTGCCCCACATGCTGCGTTCCTTAGCGTTTAACCTTGCTATCATGTCAACCTTTTTCTTCGTTAGTTTGGTTGCGTCCTTTCGTGCATCAGCTTCATGACCTGCCGTGACAAGATATGCAGTTGTGTGCACCTTGGTCTTTCCAAACTCAGCTGGATATTTGGCCACGATCTCTTCTGCGTTGAGCTTCTTTAGCTTCGCTACCATACCTGATGACACAATTTCAATCTCTCGGTCCTCGCTGCAACCTTTCGGCAAAAAATCCGTGGCGTACTGCTTGTCGGAACAGTAATACGTGCTGTTAACTGATTCGGGCTTCTTTGGGTTGTATCGCATCTCTCGGTTTCCGCAGGCAATTTGCCACTCCTTGCGTGACTTGTGCACCACCGTTTGTATATTTGTCAAAATTATATTGCCACCATTTACGAGCGACCGTTCGGGATTGTACAACCCACCCCAGTCCACCGGCAGCGTGCTGAGGCGAACCAGCCAGTCCAGTTTCTTGCTTGTGACTTTTTCCACCTTGACGTCTTCGCCTGGAAAAAACGTGTACCCATTGTTGGCCTCTTCAACATACTCTATTTCTACAGCGTGCTTTGCGAATTCACCATCTTCGGTGGCAAGATCAACGTCAACTGCGTCGTGGATCGCCTTCTTTTCGGTGTACTTGTCTGAATTCACCATTGTCGGGGACCCGGCTAACAACATGCGAACGTCCGCATTGAAATTGCCAGGCAATCGGGCGTACTCCGCTACCATTTTCCCCAAATTATCTTCGACGGAGTCTTCCGGCTTGACATTCGCAAGATTTGCCGCAGTTGCATCCAACCAGCACGTATCCGTCGTTAACTCTTTGTTATTCACAAGTCCCAGGTGAATTGTCGACCCGCCGACAAACATGCAGATGTACGATTGCTCTTCCCATCCCATATTTCGAATAATGTTTCTTGCCGATTTTAACGTGCTTTCCATCTCGCGCAACCGATCCCAACAATGCACCTCGGTTTTTTTTTGATAAATTCGCTTGTGCCTTTTGTGCCTTTTCGCGGCCGCTTTGGTTGAGGTTTGATTTTGAGCGATCAAAAAGGCGTGCGGGTCGTGCGTTGTCGCTTTTTTAGATTCGCTGTCAACGACCGGCCGGGCGTTTGGATGTTTGCTGGTAGGATTACCTGCGCCCAATTTAAAGCCGCGTCGAATGGTTTCAAGTGCATGTTTGCGCGGCATCGCAATACGGAGTCCAAGTTGCGTATTAATGATTGCGTGGCTTATACGGCTTGGCAACCATGACCGCTCGCACCGCGCAACCTTTGGCGGTCGCTCAGTCACTTTTCTCATCCATACACTGCCGCTTGACTCGTGCAACATATATGTACAGATTTTTCAATGTATTGAATCGTACAAGCTCTTCGTACTCACGTAGTGCTGCTCGGCATAAAATCCCAAGTTTAAAACACCCTTCGACTCAATTGGGAATGTGGGCGAGACAACAATGTCGTGATCAACTTCAAAATTTTCCGTAGTTACAACAAACGTTACCTCGTACGCATTGGCAATTGCCTGCAACGTTATGTTGTCCCCCCATTCTGATGGGAGTGCGGCACGTCTGCAGAATGCGTTGTAATCACCTTCTACAAATTTACAGTACCGTGTTGGATGCTTTATTAACTCCGCAACTGCTTTTGCTCGAACAACGTTGTGCTCTTCTTGAGTTCCGTGCAGAACCGCACTGGCTGCTCGGAACTGACACGCGCCGTCGCCCACCACATCTTGAATTGCGAGCTTCTTTTTAGAAAGGCGATCCTGAAGAACGTCTCGCGGCAATCCCTGGCTGCGCGTAAAATCTTGTGCTAACTCCATTGATTACGCAATGTACACCAGGTTGTCACATATACACTTTTATTGTTTTGCGAAATGCATGTCCCTAATTTATTTACGGTTGCGCCAGGGGGGCAGAACGTATCTTTTTCACAACAATGTCCGCCCCCTTTTTGTGATCAAGCGCGCAGAGTGCAAACAATGGCCCTACAAGGTCTGTACCGTTGAGGGCTTCCATCATGTCGTCGATGCCGTCTTCAGTCTCAATCTCACAGCAAACATAATATTTAATGGAAAGCAAACGGTCAGCGACGGAACTCAATGCCTCGAGCGCTTGCGCTTTTCCTTCCCCCGAGTCGTCACCATCCAAAATCGCGTCGGTTTCAGCCCCTAGCGTGACACGTGCCCATTCCGGCATCGGAGCCTTGTACGAAAAGTTGCACTTGTGTTTAATGTTTTTAACTGCATCGGAAAGTCGACCGTTGAATGGGTTATCCATTTTGTCGCCGGGTTGCTGTTTGTGTGGCACACGGTCTGGTTTGCTAGTCCCGCCGCCCGTACCAGTGTTGCTGAAACAATGTTTATATTTTTTCCAAGTTTTTTTTTCTCGTACCCCAATCACAAAAAAAATATACATTAACCCCCCCCCCCCCTCTAACATGGCAACGCGGTTCGATTCAGACAACAGCGACAACGACGGCCCACTCTGTGTGACCTTCGAGACGTACACTCGTCTGCACGCACAAGGTTGCGGCAGAGGCAAGATGAAATTGCGGTCGTACGACGTAGAGAAGTGCAAACAGGAGTGGGTGAAAACGGTGGGCACTGTCGCGGTCAAGCATATTGAGTGTAATCGGTCCGGTCTTTTGGGGATTCGCACGACGTTTCACTACCCGGGGTGGCTGCCGGACCCCCGCCAAGGACCGTCGAACGCCACCAGCCGAAGACTAATCATTGGTGTCAGAACACACTTGCACGCAACATGCTTTGATTCACCGCACGATCAGATCCTAAACGCGACGTGCGCAATGTGGTCAAACGTGGTCAAGGCCGCGGCGGGGGGGATTAAAATTAGCACCGTAGCGGTTAACGGCGCCGTGCAGATGACAGTGCTTTTTTTGGAAGTCTAGCAACCGAGTCGCTTTGTCGCCCCCCCCCCCCCTTTTTTTTTTTTTTTTGTTTACAAATAAACCTCGTTTCACTGGTCTTTCGCTCGAATTGACCTCAGCTTTGCAGGCACCATTGCAACGTACACCGCAACCGAGAAAAGAATCACGTGCAAAAACACGTAAAAGGTTCGCCCTAGAATTTCAGTCTGCGGAATCGATGTTTCAGCGCACCCGGGGTGCGGCCCAGTTTGGCTGCCCGCGTCGCAAATGCCGCGAGGCGGTGCCGACACCCCTGGCCACGTCATGCAATAGCCGTACTCCAACTCCTCAAGCGTAGCATGCGTTCCGTAGCAATGCCACGCGTGCGCGTAATCTTCAACCCACGTCAATCCAGCCAGCACTGTTGCGACCGCGATTAAATTAACAATCAACAGCACGACGTGGTGCCACCACAATCGGGTGCCAGCTGCGATGCCAGGCACGTCGAGCACAAAATTAACAATGCTGACGTGCGCAAGGCAAAATGCAACCTCGTCTTGCTTAGATTGTACGCGACCACTTCGGAACGAGAACCCGCAGTCGAGCACGTGCGCCAGCAGGGAAATCCCGAGAAGTACGAGGGCACCAACGGTAAGTTTGGGTGTAATGACCCACGCCCATGCCGTCGCAGTGCGAACTACAGCAAGTGATGCCCGAAGTCTAAACTCGTTAGTACCAAGAACGCCCCCGCGTTCGGCCGTAAGTATAAGCGTAGGCGGCAAACCTAAAAAATTAAGCTCGGACGTATAAACAGGGACCTGCCACGGGACGCTAAACTTCATGAACGGGTGGTTTCGTGACAAGGCAACGTACGATTGCTACGATGGTTCCAAGACGATCACCATATACAAGCTGGACGGCATTTATGACAAGAATCCGCACTCGCCAGCGAGGCGGCAGGAGGTGGTGGATAGCATGGTTTCAACTGCTATGGTGAGCCTGGTTCACCTGTACCGCAACTCAGTGGGCGGGCTCGTTGACGCAGAAGCACGAAGGATCCTGAACGGCGAGTTTGAATCGCTCGAGGACAAGCGGTGGAAATGGATGTTTGCACGCTCAGACGAAGTTGCTGGCGACACGGCGGGGGCGGTGTCGTTCTCAGACACGGCCGTGATGCCGCAAGGCGCCTCAGGTGGGCAGGTTTCTGCAAACCTTACCGCCGCACGGCCAGGACTGCCAGGATCGTCTAAGTATCTCTTGTTTGAGCAAGTGCCGGTCAACGACGCCGAAACGTGCACCAAGCTGATTCCGAGCTATCGCCAATCAAAATCAAAGTACGCATGCCACATCTATGCCTACTCGGACCTCCGCGACTGGAACGCTGGCGGCACGGCCGCCGCAATGACAAGCGGCAAGCGAAGCGGAATGGGGTTTGGGGCAGATACATCAATAAAAATGTCTGCGATTGGCGATGACGCGTCAATCGCGTTCGATCCTTTCCACGCCATTGACTTTGGCGTTACCACCACCGGCATCAACGACAGCGTGTTTAGGGGGCGCACCCGTAAATGCATGTACCAACTGGTCGCAGGCACCCCACTTAACGGCCTTCTCGAACGTACCGGCGACGAGGGATTTAAGCAGGACTCGACACGCATTTCTGCTCTCAAAGAAGTGTCAGCGACTATTCCAGGCGACGGCCCCTTCAACCCAAAGCGTTCGCGGCAACTGGGATCTGCGGGGGTTTACGACGGCCTGGGAAGACCGAGTTCGTCGTGGTTTGCACGCGCACGGTTCAAAGCTTTTATGGAGACCGTCAACAAAAAGCGGCGGCTCGATGCATCCGAGCCAGAGTACGACATGAGCGACGTCAACGGTTACATTGCTGGCACGCTCAACCGCCGGGAAGAGATTGCCACCATGTATCCGCGCGAGGAGCGAATGCGCGACGCATCCGAGACGGTGAATTTGGCAGCTTCGTGCCTGGTCGGCGAGGCTACGACTGATTGGTTCGTCGAGACCGACCCTTTGAACGGCATGAGCTTTGACAACCGGCTACGGTTGATTTTGCCGCCGCACAAGTTAACTGCGGAGGAACGAGGCCAGCCAATTGACGAGCGATACAACAATTACGCATGGCTCAGCCATACATATGCTGGCGACTCAGAAGACTTTGCGTACCTCTTTCCAAAACGCAACCCGCCCGCAAATCCAGGGCACAACGCTGAAGCTCGGCATGCCCACCTTGCACGGCTGGCTACAAATGGGATCCGCCGATCAAAGCGGCCAGGACCCGCTTTGGTGCCGCAGCGACCATTCGAACGTCGCATCTACGCCCGCCCCGGAGACACGGAAATGGGCGTTTCCATGTTATCCAGCGACGTCAGCGACAAATTACATGCTGGAGTCACGCCAAGGGTTTGCGTGCCACAGAACGTTGTAGAGTATGTGGGGTGCGGCTTCAGCGAATGCGTTGTCGAACCACTGTGCCGAGGGGGAGTTGAGGCTGCCGACGGCCTTGTCGACGCAGTGGCGGATTTTGTCACCATGTTTAAAGACACTGAATCTGAGTTTGCAAGAGACGCCGCCACTGCCTTTGAACGCGCCGCGTTTGAGGATGACGGGTACGAGTTTGTGCTTGTGCCGGCAGATCCCGACAGTTTGCCGTGCGGCGAAATCGGCATCGGCGACGACCAGTGGATGGTCGGAGCAACGCCTACTGCGTTGAGCTGCGCCGCCAAGCTTGCAATGGACTACGTTGTCAGCGACGGAATGCTTTGCAAAAACGTGCCGCAAACAGTGGACGAAGAAAACATGATGCACGCCCGCGACGCAATAGAAAAGCTTGCAACAAACGCCCGGTACACTGAAGATTACGACGCTTCACGGGATGGCGCGAGCAGCTTGATGCAGATGCCCGTATCGGGCGGCATGAACGTGCCGTTGCAGCAGGGTCCCACCACCGCTGGAGCGGGCACGGGGTTGGCTACTGCAGCGGCGGCGGTGCTGACCGTTGCCGCCGCCGTGGTTCAGTACAATGAATACACTGTAATTGCCTTAGAAAAAAAAAAAAACGAATTGATAGAATCCATCAACGAAGAAGGCAAAGGGGCCAAAGCCAAAGCAGAGTTGAAGGAAGAACTCGAACGCTTAAACTTAGCACGCACGGCGATGGTGGCCGTGTGCCCCATGGACCAAAACGACTATTACAGTAGGTTGTACGCTGCTGTTTTTTGGGTAATTCTCGGCATGAGTGACGACCCAACCAAAAAGAAAGTGTTCGAAAAAATGCTTAAATGTTGCCACCCGGAAGTCGTTAGCACAATTCAATTTAAGGACGCAGAGACGGCTGCAAACGCACCCAAGGATGCCGTTGAAGTGCCAGAAAACCCAGGATTCATTTCATCCATGTTCTCCATGGGTGTAAGTGCAATCACGAACAATCCGAAAACAGCCCTAGCGTGTGTTGCCCTGGTAGGGGGCGTCGGCTTAGGTGCGGCGTACGCGTACACGCACTTCTCTTATGCGGCTGCGGTGCCGCTTATCAAGAAGGGAATGAGCATGCTAGAAACGCCAGCAATGACTGCAGAGGTCGATAAAGAGGACTTGAAGAGGGCAGACTACTTGAGAGGCCATCAGGCTGCGAACAATGCCGCCGGGAATCCTAACACAATTTCCCGGGACAACACCATTGCCGAACGGACGGTTCTGTACCAAAAACGGACTCACGAAGAAAGTGAAATAGCCCGTTTACTCAATGAACGACGATCAAACCACGCGCCTGGCGTAGGACAACTCACGCAAGCCGACGAACATCTTTTGGCCGCGGCGCAGGAAAAGATGCAATCAGAAATAATGCCCCAACTTGAGTACGTTAACCGAGTTTTGAGCCCAGAGACCGCCCAAGCCTACACAACCATGGCAGGGAAAAACCAGTACGGCGCCGCCCAGAAAGATTTGGCAGCGCTTGGCGCTGCCCAATTGAACCCTGCGCAAAGGGCGCAGAACGATATAGCTCAAACGCACACGTTGTTACAGTCAGTTGCATTTGATGAACGGTGGGCATCGCATCGTATGCAGCTGTGGAACGTCGTAACTGCAATTGCATCAAAGTGCACCTCCTAGAGGGGCACTCCGTTTCTTTCGGCACCTGCCGACTTGCACGCCTGCATGCACCGGCCACGACTGCGCGTGTCCTCATTTGACAATGAGTACGTGCGGGGTGCACAGACCGCCGGAGAGCACGTGCGCCACTTGCAGAGGGGCAGCTGCTGCGGTGCTGCTTAAAAATGTAAGCGGGTTGGGACCGAGAACAGAAATGCAACTGCGTGCGCTTGAAGATGCAGTTCGGCAAGCCGCGCCATGGTTCACCCGTGCAATGTGCGGAGAGCGGCTGCAGACACTGCCGAACGGCATGCTGGCAAGCCAGACGTACGCACGTGCGGCCAGGATAGCCGACACGTGTCTTACACCGGCGCTGTTTGAGACGTGCGTGCCGTCAGCTGCGGATCGTGCAGCGCTGCGCTTAGAGATACAGGCGAATGGTCCGGCTGCAAACATTGTTCACCTGTTTCAGGGACGCGACGGCATCGAACTCGTGCGTGCACGGTCGCGGCACAACGCTCACGACAAAGAGTCGCTAGTCGTCGCGCTCCGTCGTGCGGGCGTCGCAGGCATTAGTCGGGGAGTCATTGCGGCCGAGTACGAAACCGCGTACCTCGACATTGAAACATTGGTGCCAAGCGCAGCCTACGCTACAGAGCACCATGCGTGGCACAGATCCGTCGCGCCAAAACGCATGCCGGGGCTCTTGGAAGCCGCGCAGGCTGCAGGGTTGGTAGGCGGGCAAGTGCTATAAAGGATGCTAAAGTTGCTAACTTCAACTGTAACATGGCGGAAGCCTGGTACGATGCGTTGTCGCAGTCGGTGAAAGCATCGCCTGCTCAACGTCACATGCAAAGAAACGGCAAAATTAAAAATGAGTTGAAAATAGAGCGCGGGTCGTACCGCCAGTTACCTGGTTGGGATCAACAACCTAACATCCTGTCGCAGGTTGCATTCAAGTGTACCAGCGAAGGGCACATGCAGCCACTGACTGCATGGTCCTCTGCCAAAAAACTTTACGTTAATGTAGACGGTACTGACGTAACATTCAACGTTGAAGAAGGTCACACGGTGCTGCACGTCGCCTTTTCGGAAAGCGTCACTTTTTTTGTTGCAGCGACCAAGGTAGCGCTCACAGTGAAGTGCTGGAATGCCGTCGACGATTACCAGAGCGGGCCGCCTACGTTATCAAAAACTTTCGTCGGCGATTTTCGTGCGGCTCATGCTATTTTCGACGAAGCAGGCAACTCCGTACTGGGCATCGCAGCAGTACGTGTGGAACCTGATAAAATGCAAATTGTAACCTGCTCGAAAGAGGGTCATGCCGCCCATCTTAATCTCGTGGATGCAGATGCAGCCAATGAAGTCGCGTGGGAAATTCGAGGATTGACCATGAAAGCAGCAGTGGCATGCAATGGAAACACGTGCTTTATGGTTCAAGACACTTCTGCTAGCTTTATTACGCGTTCCGGCGTCGTTGACAAACTGAAAGACAAGGGCGCAGAAACGTACGAAGCGTTAGGCAAAGCAACAAGGCCGTTTGCACGCAGCGCAGCTGACACGATGTCTTTTCCACCCACGGCCACCTTCAAAGAAGACTTGCAACGTACACGACAAACTTGGGGGAAATCAGTTGCCGACAACCTGCGCGAAGCAAAGGTCCCGGCACTGGTTCTGTTAAGTCGTGATGCAAGCAAAAACATTTCGTTCCTGGCCTGGGGGGACATTCCAGTACACTGCGCGCACGCGGATAATGTTTGGACAATTTCTGCTGGAGTCCCTCTTGTGATGAACGATGCAACATTTACATCCGCCAACGTCAAGGAAAACTCTTGGGGGTGCCTTCAAAACATGGTGGAAAGCAAAGGGTGGTTTGAGCAAGAGAACAGCCTTTTGCAGCAAGATAATCCATTGACCACGTGGTCTATACTACCAAAACATTTGGGTGGCGCGTACACGCTCGAAAGTAAAACGCAATCAGCAAAGTCATACTTCAACTGCCCCCCACAGATTGCCCGCGAGCCACTGTTTATGCACAGTCGGTTGTTTCGTGGCGCCGATTCAGTCGTCGACGGTGGGGTTGAGACGAATGTCACCACCGAACTTTGCAACTCGATTCATGCAGTCACAACCGCACGTGTTTCTGCTTCTCCTTTCTGGTCACGACTTGATAAACTTGAGAACTATTGGGTTCTGAGGACGGAGAATAGCTACGTACGGTTTGCGATCGACGACGCCAATGGGCACTACGTCATCAAAAAGAAGGTTAACTTCCCAAATCCGCGCACCGATTGCGATGTCAACGGAATTAGGGTTCATACACAAGAAGGCCGTACCAACGACATTGCCCTGCGCATTTCGGATGCCACAACTTATTGGACAAGCATCAGTGGGTTTGGAAACCGTTTCTGCACTTTCGGTGCCGCCAGGGTACTTTTATTCTATGGAGATGTGGGAGAGAGCGAGCCACATCACGAAAAAATGGTGGTGTCAACATTGCCGAAATCGCTCGCAGAACACACTTCTTCCTGTCTTGTGTTTGAAGTGACGCCGACGAAAACGAAAGCTTACTGCGTGACCGTCTACTCAGATAGCAACACGGTTTCTTCCGTTTCGGTCGACGGTTTTGAGAACGTTTGTTGCGTTGCAGTCGACGGAAACATTTTGGCGAGCTTAACGACCGACAGCAAAATAGAGTTTGGAAGAGCCCGCGAAACGGAGTACGCGAGCATCGGCGCGAGCTCCGCCCTCGACGAGTTGAAGGGCAAATGCGTAGCTATTGCGATGGAAGATGTCAACGTTTACGCTATTGCAGTCGCAACGCATGATGATGATATGCCATCGTGCAGGATTACAGTGGCACGGGTTACTTTTCAGCGTGATCGTGCTGGTATTGAGGCAGTCGAGATAGTGGCAACGCACGATCCCTTGTACGGCACGTCTATGAAAACAACGACACACCTTTTAAAACAAAAATTTAAATTCAAGTCACTTGCGCTCATGGTGACTTTGACAGACTACAAAGTTGCGTGGGTCGTACACTCCCAAACAAGTGTTCGGGTGGACAATGCACGCATTCCACGCTCCCGTACAAGCGTACCCATCGAATGTCCAGGTTACGTGCCAAGGGACCTTCACGCGAAAAACCAAGTTGCCCTTCAAGCTAGCTACCAAAGTGCACTTCCGTTGCCCAAAACATTAGACCGGGAATCGATGGGATCGGCGTGGGCCAAAACAATTGAGACACCGCTCGATACGGTGGTCGTTGCACAAGCAGTGTACAATTCGTGCATTTACTTTTTGTGCTACAAGACGCACATGCACCCAGTTAAACGGATCAAGTTCAACGTACATATGAACAAGCATGGAACACGTGACTTTTACGGTAATCGTCTGATGATGATTGACATGCTTAAGGTATCCACGATTGACAACCCCCAAAGGTATGATCTAACGAAAATAACACACTTTTCTGTCGATGCGGACGTCGTTAAAAAGGCAAAAGGTTGGGGTTACTATAGTGGCGTATTTTCCAAAGGGGACACAATAACGTTAACCAATGCTCGTTACACGGACACCATTCGCGTACTACAGACTTACAATAATGGTAAAGCAGAGGTTGAAACGCCAGCGCACTACTACGACAGGCGTGACACGGACATTACGCTTAACAGTAAATCACTGAAAGACAGTTGTTCTTACTTCCAAACCAACAAATTTACATTTCGCTTCACGAGCGACGTGTACGGGGTCCCGGTTGTGCACGACGGTCAACACATACCCACAAATGTACCGTTTCTGTCGGAAACGAAATCGGAAGGGCGACAACTTGAAGCAAAACAATACGACGAATACTTAACCATGGTGCGCGCGTGGATCGTTCCGCCGCCAACAGGGAGTGCGTCTTCCACCATTGTGCGGGACACGGCGTTCTGCCGAACATTTCCTGTTTATAGCAACGGATTCTCTGTTTTGAGCGAAAACTCAGTAATCACCTCCATGGTCGTTACCCAGGACGTTCAAATCACAGTTTTAGATTCAGATAAGGGGACAGTGCGAAACCTCGTGTTAACAAAAACTGCAGACAAAACCTTTGGCTTAACGCTCGATGATGTAGCAGAGTCGATTGTTTTAGACCCAGGCCCAGACCCAGAAGGTCACACGAGGCTGCTGGATCCGTTCATCCCGAATGTCTGGCCGCTTGTCTCGAGACTAAAAGGGGTCAGTTCTTCTGGTTACGCTGCGACGTGCAGAGCTGCAGGGCGCCAATTAGAGTACAGTCTAAACGATAAGGTCACTTCCAACAACATCACCATTGAGAGAAAAAGTTCCGATGGATCCTTCAGTTTGACGTTCCCCAACCACACCGTCTTAAAGGCGGCTGCGAAGATGCTAGCGAGGATTTGCATAACGTGCATCGACTTTGAGGAGACTAGCGAAGTCGCCGTCTACGCGCAAGTACCAGAGGTTCCTACTGAACCCCTTTTGTTTTTTTTTCCAGAGGTCAAAAATTGTCCAGTAACGCGTCCTCATGGAAACGATTCGGGAAATCTGATAATTGATTGGTCTTCTACAGAAGAAGCAGTCAGTGGTGGGGGCGACCCCCTGCTGCCGTTGTTGCACGATTGCACCTCTAAAAGCACACTCGAATCATTGATGATAAAGTCTTGCAAAATATCTCGTTTTGTAGCGCCGCAACAAACACAATATTCGGAGATGACAGTGAGGCCAACATTCAGTTCCGAACACTCGCTTCCTGGCGCTGACTCAGATGCAGTTCACTGGCTGGAAGGCAGCATTCAAGTGAATTGCGGCATTGGATGGAAAAAAGCCAGACAATACAACAAACAAATCGAGATAATAGGTTTGTACGAACCTGCCTATGTTATTCCGGAAAATGCGGTCATTACCGCTGAGAACATCATTGAAAGTTCTACGGGCATGTTCCAATACGGCACGAGCGGCGGTAATTTGCGGGCGTTTGACATGCTTAACGCTCGCGTTGTCGTCGAAGGGTTCGTGTACACTCGCTGGGGACTCCAAAACGGTGCAGAAACCGTAAAGTTAAAGGGCGTCAAAAACTCGACCCAATCGCTGTTCCTGCCGCCACTGCGATGTGCTAAGATGGGCTACGACTTCTCCAGCGTCGTCGCCTCTATAGATCCGTTACAAACCGTTATCAGCTCACTCACGGCCGCTTCCGCCAAAGATAATGCGGGTCTCAAGGTGCAGATGATAACGTTGAAGACAGACGGCAACGTGCACCCGTACAAAAAAGACCAACAAATTACTTCGCGCGATTACAACCAGGTGAGGACGTTGATGGACTTTACATCCAATTTTACCGCGAAGGCCTTCAAAGAATTTGGATTTTCGCCGAGCATGTGCGGCGTATGTAAAACATCAGACGTACCGCTTGAAGTTCAAGCACTTCCTGCATTCTTCCACGTTGATGAAGAAGAAGCGTGCGTGCTTGTCAAACAAATGTTGCCTCTCATCGCTAACATGTCACCGTCAGGCGACATTGAAATGAGTGTTGCAACGGTACAAAAAGCGTTAAGGCCGTTTGTAAAAGAAGAAGAAGAAGAAATTGCAAGGCAATCGACAGTGGCCATGTTTTACACCCACGAGAGTGATGTGGCAGGAAAGAGCGGCGAGTCGTCAGTTAGACCGACCAACGGGCACACACTTATTTTTGAAACGACCAATTACGAAGCTGAAACGCGAAAAGAGTACTTCGTTTTATCTGTTGCAATTGATCTCGAAGCTTACAGCGATGAACGCATGAAGCAATACAACGACGTCAACAGCTGTACAGGGAAAACCTTTTCTGTGACGGTCGAAACACCGCCAGACGGAGAAGACGGTAGAAACCCCTACTTCGCGCTCAGGCATAAAGATAACGCTGAAATTGCGCACACGTTCAAATCGTGGAATAACGCATCTGCATTGGCAATGGGAATGCTGCAGAGAAACAACTGCACTGGCGTCCTGTTGAACCACGCCACGTGGCAACGGTACGCAGCATCATCTTCATTTGGACTCGCATGGGCAATAAAGATAGGCGGCACGACAAAATTAATGTGTCCGAAAACCCCTGCTCAAAAAGCAACCATGACACTTGCAGAGCTGTGGAAGGCGTCGTCTCCTGAAGAGAGAGAGCTGCTCTGCAGCAACGACGCAATTGTTACAAACAAAATAACATTTCAGTACCAGCTTCGTCGCGAAAAGTTAGTGCCAACAGCTTACAAAATTAAATGGACGTACGAAGACGACCCGCAGACAGTATCCATCCCCGCGGAGAAGGACGCAGACGACGAAGACGAAGACGAAGACTTGGTGTTTACCAATGTACTCGGTGCATCGTCAAGAGGACTAAGCCTGCTGGTGCTCGAAAACACAAAAGCGCTGCCCCTCGACAGTACCGGGGCGGGAACGTCAATTGTGCACTCAGGCATCACCCCAGCCAGAGGCGATTCCGAAACCATTGTTGAGGGCACATTAGCATGGACGTCGGCAGAAACATGCGAGCACGAGCACGCCAACGTCAATTCGCGCGTATTTGGCAAGTGGTGCGCATCAAAGTGTGTCGGGTTCTTCTACCCAGACACCAAGTTGGTTCAAACGGGCATGCGTGCAATCATCCCGCAAAAACCAGTCAGCGACGACGGCGACAGTCTTGGCAGAAAAGTAATAAAATTATTAAAGGCGCTCGACGAAGCAGGCGGCGATGTCACGTACGTGCCTGCTTTAGGCACTGGCGCAAAGCCGCCAGAGTATTCAGTTGTTTTCGGAGATCGTGTCGTCACAGTCGATCAACGGAAGTGCAGGGCACAGTTTTTTGCCATTGCAGCCACCGCGCACGAAAAATTTCCGCTCATCAAGCCAGTTTGCCTTGTGCTTGGCGGCGAACAAGTTACGCCAACGCTGCTTAACCTGCAGGGATGGTACACCAAAACGCAAAATTATGATCGGGCCATCGAGGCAATTCTAGACGACGTCAAAAACGTCGCAAGGCGCAGCGATATTACAAAGGAATGGTGCATAGCGGCAGCCCCGGTTCAGTTAGGCGCAGCGGCAACAGAGTACGCTCTTATCCAGTGCGCGTCCCTCGATTTTGGACTTCACTTCAAAGACAGGCAGGCCATAAAGTTGTCGACATCGCAGAAAAAATCGTCCATATTCGCAATTGCGCGGAAAGTAAACAGCAAGTACCCCCCGCACAATCAACGCGAGCGCCAACCTCGCCCCGGTGCAGCAGCGCGCACCGCAGACACGTTAAGGTTTACTTTTGGGTAATTCGGTTGGTTTTTTTTTTTTTTTCAACCCCACAAGTATTCAAACTGGTATTTTTTTTGTGTACCATTAAACTTTGATTATTTTATTTTATTTTATGAGTTACATAATCATGACCTTTTCGCGAATTTTAATGACAGCAATCGCTCGAGAAACGGCGCCAGCATCAGGGGGCGTAAAGACCCCAAGAGGGGGCTTCCCACCCCGCGGCGACAAGCGGACGCGTGCGGGCAAAGCTCTTTTGCGCAGAAACGTTGCTGCGGACATGGCCCGCTTGCTCGAGAGTGTAAAGGCGCTAGAAGCCGACGCCCCTACCACGGAGTTTGTAAAGATGGTCCGCGCAAAAGCAATCAAATTCCATTATCAAAGAATCCAAGACTTAGTAAACGAGGTGTAGCATGCTTTCTTTTCTTGTAACAATAAACCGTCTTTGCTCATCTCGTATATTGCACGCGTAAAGAAAAAGAGAAGTTGGTGCACGCAGCCATGCGAGCATGGTGGAACACGCTGCGCACAACCTTTGATCCACGGTCGTTAGCATTCTTTGCATCCGTGTACCTCGGGTTGAAAGGCGGTGCGGGCGGACTCTTAAAAATGGCAATGCTCCCACTCTTTAAAATGCAGGCAGGTGTTAGCTCAGAAACATTCCAGACGTACTCCATCGTTGTCATGGCTCCGTGGGCACTAAAACCGATCGCAGGGTTGGCAGACAAGTATACTCTGTGGGGCTCAAACAAATCAGCCTACATCGGCATCGCAGCAATCGTAGGCACGGCCGCAACAGCGGCGTTTGCTGCAAATGCCCAAAGCATCGCACAGTTTCCAAACGCCATGGTCGCGCTCGCTGCAATCGCCAACACGCAAATAGCAGTTACAGACCTGCTTGCAGAAGGAAGCTACGCACAGCTCATGCGGGACGCCCCGCAGTCGGGGTCGGCACTTGTCTCGTACGTGTGGGGCATCGCGTTTATGGCCCAAATCCTCGTGGCCATTGTGGCGGGGCCAGTCGCAGACGACGGAAACGCACACCTCCTGATCGCTGCAGCAGTTCCGCTCATGGCCCAGGCCGCAGTGCCGCCGCTGGCAAACTGGGTCAAAGAGGAAAGGCCGCAGAAGCACAGCGTAAAACAGTGGATGGTCAAAATGGTTGTCGTCGTCGTAGCAGCAACCGGCGCAATTACCGCCGCGGCCGTCCAAAACAATGCCGCCGTCAAAGTGGCTGCAGCTGCCACGGTTGCGTGCACCATCGCGGCAGCGGCGTGGGCATTTATGCCGCAAACGTTGCGGGGCGTCGCCCTGTACACGTTTGTCGCCATTGCCAGCCAACTCCAGTTCGGGGGACCCTTAGACTACTTTTACACTGCCTCCGAAGAGTGCGTTCGCAACGGCCCGAAATTCTCAATGACATTTTACCTCACCACAGCCCCCCTTGTCGCCGCGGTGTGCGGCGCAGCGGGCGTGGCGGTCTTTGAAACAACCATGAGCAACTGGACCTTTAGAAGCATCTTCAGGTTCACAACCGTGTTGATGTGCGCAGTCGCCGCAGTAGACGTCGTCATTGTCACGAGAACAAACCTGAGGTGGGGCATACCAGACAGGGCAGCCTACCTAGGCGGAAACGCGTGCATGGGCGCAGTCGTCATGATGATGCACACGGTGCCGCTCGCGGTGCTCACGTCAAAGATGTGCCCAGACGGCGCAGAAACGATGGTGTACGCAATTGTTGCCGGAATGCAAAACCTTGGCGCCGCGGTCGCAGGCGTAGGCGGTGCAGGCATTGCCCAAATGGTCAACGTGTCGTTGTCAGACGCCAGCTGCGACCACACGCTGCTGCCAGAAATCCTGATCGCTGGAACAATTGCGATGCCGATGCTTGTTGCACTCCCGCTGACGTGGATTCTAATACCAAGCAACGTTGGCGTCAGGGACAGCCTCGTGCACGACCCTACGCAGACAGGTACGGCGCCGACAACTCCGCGTAAAGCGCCCGCATAAGCAAAAGCTCGTCCACGCGGTCCGCTCGGACGCTGTCGGCGGCCGCCGACCGTCGGTCGTGCTCAGCAAGTAGGGCCACGCGCCGGGGGCTCCCAAGCGTCTTGAGTGCACGAATGTCGTCGCACGTGCACAGCAACTCGGACGACGCAGAGTCTGCAAAGCTCGAAAAAAACAGAGGCGATCCCGCGCAGTGCGGCACGAAATCCAGCTGCACCGCTGTCTGCGCATCAAAAAAAAACTGCGCCGCACTTGCATTGTAGAGAGAATACGCAACATTCCCATCAATGCGCTCGGGGAGCGAACGGTCGGGGGACGCGCAAGCCGTCGAGTCAAGCAACGTCGACGGCGTCACGCACGCCGTCGCAAGAGAATCAAAGGGCGCGGCATCAAGGTGCGTCAACCGTTCCAACGTAAATATTCGGCACGCAACGCGAGCCACGTCAGACAGCGGCGTCGACAGCGACAACGCCGCGACAAGGCAGGCCGAAGAGCCAGTGAGGTTGCCAAACATTAAGTGCGATTGAGCACGGGGGGGGGAACATGGTTTATAATCTACCTTTGTTTTAAGTAAAACTTGTAAATGCACGCCATCAGCACGCCGCCAACCGCGGAGAGAACCGATGCAACAGCCGCTGCACCCCCAGCGTTGTCCATCGTAATCCGCGGCTTGCGGTCAAACGGTTGCGCGCCAACCAGAAGTTGCGTCGCAGCCACAAGGGCGACGTTCGCATGCAGCGTCGTCTTGGCAACCATCGAGCAGGCAGTGTACCACGCAAAGACGCTCTCGCTCTCGCCGTCTTTGTCCGAGACGTTCTGCCTTTTAACCCGCTCGTAAATGCTGAGGCAGTACGGCACAAGAAAAAAGGAAAACGTCACCACAAAAAACATCACGGCCACCCACACGGACGACGGAGCATCCGGGGGAAGGGACGCAGCAGCACCATCGATCGGAGGAGCAATTGTCGTGAGGCAAAAGGCCGCGAGCGTCGCTGCAGCCCCGCACAACGTTCGGTCAGTCCGCAGCTTTTTCACCAGCGCGTCCTCGAGGGGCGGGGCGTTCAGTAGCAAAACCAGCAGCAGGAACGGGTGCACCACCACAGCAATCACGTTTCGAGCACCCCACAGCGTCGAAGTAGCGGCAAGCATCAGCGGCGCGGTCACGGCGTAGTCCCCCCAAAATCGTATAATCCGCATGGACGCTGCCTCAGGCAGGTGGACAAAGCACGCAAGGTGCACCGCGGCGCTCCAAAACGCACAAAAGGCAGGCACGCCAACAACGGGGATCTCAAGCACGCTGTTGTCGATAGGAAGCGCGCGGACGGTCGTGATGCACCGCTTTTCCGCTGCAAAGCCATAGTCAAGGGTGGCAGTAGGAAACGTCGTGCCGCTTAACTTGTCGTAGCACAGCGTCTCCCACGGACCAACGTATGCAGCAGACGCTGATATGGGCACCCGGAACCGAAACGACCGCGGAACGCCGGCGTCGGACCGAAACGATGCCACGACAACAATAAATACAACCGCAGATACTATGTGCCACCCGCACGCCAAAAGGTGCACCCACTGACGGCGAGACGTTGGCATCGTCTGCATTCGTGCGCAGCACCTTTATACTGAACACGTTCGCACGCTCTGAAAGTGGCAGTCAAACGTACCTAATTATATGCAACGACGCGCAATCCCAAACACGCACCGCCATGAACAACAACGACGACGACGACAACGATGACGCCGCAATGGTCGTAAGAACGCCGGACACGCGCGGGCCAGCGTACGGCCTGATGGCAGCAGGGCCGGCGCAAAGCCAGTGCAGCGGGAACGACGCCTTCTGCTTCATGTGCGCTTTCGAGTCGTCCGCGACAGAGGACGACGCAGACGCGCACGACGGCGACGACGCGAACGATCACCCATCGTCGCTGCGGTCGCTCGTTCGCGCCCTCGTCGCGCAGCGCAGAGAAACGTACCAGATCATACACAGAGTTTGGGAAGCATACGAAAAAAATGTACGGCAGGACGTACGGTGGGCACGGCCAGACGGCACAATCGTAAACAACCCAGCTTGGTCAATGGAGGCCGTGAAAAGGCATCTCCTCACGTCGCCAGAATTTCAGAGCATTTTCATGGATTGCGTCGAAAACGTCTTCACAAACATAGTCATGGCCCAAAATAACGTCATTATCGACCGCGAGTCAGGCCATGCAGACCCCGAGGCCGTCGACAACTTTATTAAAACGGTAAAGGCGATGTGCGCGTACAAGGAATCAAGGGCCAGGCTGAAAACGTCGGCAACAAGAAGCGGGCCAGGGACAGCAGGAAAACGTTCGCGGTAGCACATTTAAGGGGGGCACCGCGTATAAAGGGGCGCAAACTTACATTGCATATCACCATCGCCATGCTGCCGTTCGTTGCGCTGCTTGCAATTAGTGCGGACTCGTGCGGAAGAAGTGATAAAAATAATGTTCTCGCTCTTAACTGCCCCGCCGGTATGACGCCAACAGTATCTTTGGTCAATAACCAAAATCCGCAGTGCCCAAATACCGTTGAAGCATTTTTGAACGACCCCACTACGGTGTATTCACCGACTGCATTTACATTGACACTTGACTCAGATGGTTGCGTCGGCACAGTACACTGCGTTGCTTCAACGACGACGACAAAAACAACGACGACGGCGGCGGCGACGGTGACAGCGACGACGGTGACGACAAAAACAACGACGACGACGGTGGCGACGGTGACAGCGACGACGGTGACGACAAAAACAGCGACGACGGTGACGACGACGGTGACGACGGTGACGACGGTGACGCCGGGGGAAAACAACAACAACAACGACGACGCCGCCGGCGGTGGCGACGACGACGCCGGCGGTGGCGACGACGACGCCGGCGGTATGGGCAGAGCTCGCAGGGGTACAGATACTGGGCCTACATGCACCTCGTACACTAGTTTAGCCGTTACCGCGGCGGGTAATGCGAATGACAAAACAATTGTTTTTACGGGTCGTGTTTCCATCAGCAAGGGCGACCAACTCTATCTGCGTACTTCTACTCAAACGCAAATCGTCACAGTTGTAACCGTTACCTCCGATGGCGGGCGTCGTCGTCGGAGGCAAGCGGTCACTACGACTGTCACGGTCAACAATGAATTGCAGTTTGGTGTCGACGCCGCTACCGTCATGGCGATCATACCCGCCACGAAAACGAAACATCATGCCAAAAAACCTAAGGAAAAAAAGAATGGCTGGATGTATGCGGTGGTTGTTGTCATTGTTTTCTGTCTTGCTTGTGCAATTGCTTATCTCCTTTCAAAACGCGACGGCTCGAGCGACGACGGCGGCTCGATCGACTACTCATTACTGGTGGGGCGAAAAAACTAATCAGATTACTGAACCGAATTTAAAATTTAATTCAATAAAAATTCGAAATTGTGTACAATCTGCTCTCCTTGCCTGTCAAAAGTGTGGAAATGGTTAAAAAATAATTCTACTTGTTCTTTCAACGCGACATCGTCGCCCTCCTTGCACTTACCGAGGGTCTTGTAACACTTATCTATCAGCGTGTTCCACAGCCCTTTATCCTTCGAGCGACCAACAAATCGGTACGACGTTTGATGGGCTTCAAAAAATGCAGCAACATCGTGGTAGCACGTAGCGAGCGTTTTCGCGAGGCAGTAATTGCGTTCGTGCACCTCGCGAGAAGATTCGTACGACTGCTTCTTTTTTAAGAACGCAGTAAGTTTTCGCGTGTGGTCTTTCGCTACAGCGTCTTGTCTCTCCCGTTCAGCATTGCCTTTTATCTCGTCCTTTGCCATCTCAGTGTGAACGAAGGTAAGCAATGTTTTCAACACATCGTAATCCTCTGTCGGAACGCGTTTTCTACCCTTCCGACGCTCAAGAAAAGTCCGCATGTACTCGCCGACGTCGGCGGAGGGGGGGGCCAACAAGTACAACTGCGACCCCGCCTCGATTTTGCACTCGCCCAAGACGGCGCTGTCTTCAAGCAACTGGTCGTCAAAGCTCAATCGTTGCAGCATCAATTGTTGCAGCATTGGCGGAAGGCCGCACAGACTCTGAAGAGCGACCTTGACATCTTCAACCGTATTCTCCGCCCTGACATTTATCTTGGTAGAGCTCCCGTTCAGCAATTTGACGTTGATGGAAAACGACGTCGTCGGCACCGCCTTAAGCTTCGCGTAGGATCCTTTCGGCATGCTTCGTGCGCAACTTGCAGACATGCACGGTGCAGCTTATACGACCACGCCACAACATTTGCCCGCGACAACCTCGAGTACCAATGCATGCTGCTTGCCGCAGCTATAAGCAAACTTGAGGCAAGCGCGTGATGGGCGCAGCTCTGCATGTTGTTTACATGGATTAGCCTTGTTGCGGCAGAGGTAATGCACGTTCAGAACAATGTGTCGTTTACAATCGATGGGTACAGGCACGAGCTGGAAGTGCACTGCCGCGGGTCGCAGGGCACAGGCGGTGGAAGAGAGCGGTGTGCGGATGGGTCCCGCGTGCTGTGGGACGCAACCCCTGGCAGTGTAGAGGGCGGGGGGGCTCTGTCCACGCACGTGAGGAAATGTGCATCGCGACCGGCAACGAACCCAAAGAAATACCACAAGAAGTACCGTGCGGCGGTGTGCCACCCATTTATGATGGCTCATTCCGGCTCCACTCGACGAACGCAGCATTTAAAGTTTCCCGACGTGTGGGCCATAGAGCGGTGGGCGGAGCATTACATGGCGAGGGGGTTTGACCAAGTTTTTATTTATTTGCACGATCGCCGGTTGATTCAACGTGTAGAGAATGTGACGTGGGTTTTGATTCCGTGGCTCGACAACACGCCGTTGCACTACGGCGCAACAAAGAAGTGGGCACGCAATGGGTTTTGTTTGCGGATGTTGACGAGTATGTTGTTGTCACCAAAACGTACGCGACGGCGACTAATTTAGTCCGCGCGTCGATGGCGCTTTCAAACAAAACCGCGGTTGCTGCATACGATTACGGGCAGTACGTCATACAACGTGCCTTGCAGGGCAGCAATGATTTGCCCATGGCAGAGCGCATTTTGTTTAACTCGTCCCAGTCGGCGAAGGGCGAAGCGTTCGGTCACTTCGGGCACCGAAAGCAGCTTGTAAATGTGAGACGCGTTACCATTGAAGGCATTCACAGCATCATCAGGTTTGCGGGGGCAACCCACAATGTGGGGCGTGCGGGGGCAAACCGCAATGTGCACCACTTTCACCCTACTGCCATGGCATCCTTGCACGTAAGGGGAAAGCAGATTCCGTACACAATGACGGTGAGTTCAGTGAACAACCGCAGCGTGGCTACCCCGTGGTCCACACGGTGTACCTGGGAAGGGTAAGGCTTGCCGCGGCTATAAGCAAACTCGAGGCAAACGCGTGATGGCCGCGGTTGGCGCAGCTGTCGCTACAGCCGCGTGGGCGGTGCTTCTGTCGGATGCAACGGCCCCGACACTAGTAGCGGCAGCCTGCATTGCCGCAATCCCAATCTGCATCGGCACCGCAGCGTGGCTGCAGGTTGCTTCGAGCTCAACGCACGGCAACATTTGTTGGCCGCAAGCATGCACAATCGCAGCAGTCTTCGGCGTCTACCAGACCCTCCTCCGCATCGCGTTTGCAACAGCCGGACCCTTGGCCCAGGCCATCGTAAACTGCAACGTCGTCGCAATCTTCGCGTGGACCGCAAGGGCTCAGGCGGTCACTGGCCACACGGTAGCAACAGCAACGGCGTGCGTGCTCTACGCACTCCTGGGCGCGTACATTGTGCACGCACCGCAAAACCACCCCAAGAGGCACGCCCCTTTTCCAAACAGGTGAACTTAAAGGCATCGGGTACCTCGCAGTGTTTTACGAGGCATTGCTCAGACTGCATGCTGCATCATTAAATAGGTGCCGTGCATCCATATCCAAGCGTGTTTGCGCTGCTGTGCAGTTCCCATCATTGATACGCCATGCGCACCGGTTCCCGGTTTTTTGGACGAAATCGGCTTTGTGAGGCATCATGTGCGCCCCATAGCCAGTGTCTGCAACTAGATTTGCTTGACGTGCTTGACCCCTGTACAACGCTTCAATGTGGTACACGGTTGAACGCTTCTCAAGCCCAAAACGAAGGCGCGGGCACAAAACAGGGAAGCAGATGTCGTAACCGCAGCCGCTTTTGCTAGCAACGTTGGTCGTCTTTTTCATCCCCACACTCCTTTCGAGAACAGAATGGTAGAAACATTTCCATGCGTCCGACGTAAAAATAGTAAAGAAAAATTCTAGTATCCGGGGGCGGTCCGGTGGCCAACTGTACAGGCACTTCCTTGCCCCGCGCCAGTCCCCCCTGGTTGATGTATGGTGCGCACCCACCACTGCCGGCGACAAAACGTCAATGCGGTGTGCATCCATTTGATGAAGATCTCGCTCAACGACATAATCGTCTGGAACCCACACGTCGTCAAGCATTAGTATAATACTTTTCGGACATCTCTTGCCATTGCGCTGCATATATATACCACAATTCATTCAAGTCCGTGTGATGGTCCTGCTTACGTTTAAACGGTTGTGCACAGCGTTGAAAATTTGGCCGTGTCTGACGGCAGCCTTCCTAATCGCTACTGCTATTGCTTCTCCGAGTGATGCTCCACACTTCCCCGTGAATGGCGGAGGAAATTACTTCTCAAATCCAGAGCCAGTGGCACTTTGGACGGGCCAGACTTCAATACGGGATTTGATTGGCCCAATCGCGTTGCGTAATGCGAACAAGCTAATTCAAGGTTTTCTTCGCACGCCAGGCTTGTGGCCAAAAGTGGCGAACGTCACAACAACGCGTCCGTTCATTTTCTTCCACCAACGTAAAGCGGGGGGTAGTTCCATCCGAGCGACGCTGCATGCTGGCGCCAAAAAGAAGAACCTAAAAAGTTACATTCCTTGCCTGTCCTCAGAAAAGAAACTAAGGTGTGATACTTACACGTTGCCAGAAAAGTTGACTGCAGAAAATGCTGCTGTCATTTACGGCGGGCACATCCCGTGGGGGGAGCCGCAAAACAAGTACGAACGTTTCCTGCATGACGAAGCAGGCAGCAGGGAATTTTCGTGTGCCACCAATTTCCGGGAACCTCTTTCTCGGGTAGCATCGTGCTTGCACTTTCGGTTTCCAGAGCCATTTGAAAATAAGTGCATCACTGACATGGATACGGACGTGTTGTTGCAGTACCTGAAGAAGCCGGACACGTACGGGAGCAGCTGCCTCAACGAACCCTTTCGAATCATGTCTGGAATACGCACTGACGTTTTTGCCGACAAGCTGGACGTTTGCACACCGCACAAACGGTCTGAATTGATCAGCGGCGTTCACCCCGAGTTTAGGATCGCGCTAACATTAACGCTGAAGCACATCATGAAGTGTTCGCCGCTCATCCTTGAAGCACCGGAGTCGTACACGATGGCACAGCAGCGCTTTGATGATGCTTCCGGAGTCCGGTTTGTTACACGTAGTGGGGGGATGGTGCATTTAAATGCCAAGAGAAACAATCACACATGTGGAGACGCCAAGAAGCACCCGTGGCAACAAACGAACTTGCATTTAATGCTTTGTGTCACTGCAGTAGAACAAATGTTGTACCGAGCAGTGCTGCAGAAAACAGAGTGCGTCGCGAACGGCACCCCGCCAGACAAATGCGGGCAAGGGATAGAGACAACACACATTAGCCCCTTTCCGTTCGTACATATTTAAAACAGTAAAATATCAAATAAAAAAACCTGTTTTTATTTGGGTCTGAATTATCCTCATCTCTGTTTATACTTGTCGGATACTAGATTGGTGCCGACGATACACCCCTCATTCTGACCTATCGGGGGGTACCCGGGGGTACTTTTCCAACTTTCGTAATGACATAAAAAATTGTCCACTCTCCCGGGGGGTTTAAAATTATATAAACGTATAAACTTAAACATATATATATATATATATATACTTATATATATATATATATTGTATATAAATAACAGTGTACTGTAATTGATACTGAGACAATGGGTATCCCACAAGCATTTTTGCATTAGTCGCACTAATTCGCGAGGATGCCGTGTTCGCGCGGGTGAATGAGTCTTAAAAACGTTTAATTAGCATCATTTGAGTCTGTGTACCTTGTTCGCGGCATGTTTATATATTTTCTGTGCAGAAAAAAAAGACTTAGTAATATTTACGGACATGCACATTGTTTTTAAAAAATGTTTTGAATCGTTCACATGTCCCGTGCAATCAAAATTATAAACAGACATTTTGCCGTATTACGGACAAATGATCGACTGGACTGGTTTTTGGTATAGTGTCCCAAAAGTTATTTCAACCACGATATTTTTGGACGTCGTTTTCTGGCAAAAAAACACCAAAAACAAAGCTGTATTAACTGAATTCGATGCGCTAAAACACCGACTTCTGGATAACCATACAGTTAAATGGCACTTTTTGGTGTTTTTATGCAACATTTTAGGATGTAGAGCTCGCGTTGATTGTGATGTGACATATGCATCATTTAATTACCCTGACTTGTCGGCCGAGCGTATAACCATACCGACATAACCCCAAAGTTTTACGTGTTTTAATTATGGGACCTCAATAGTGACGTTTTATTGCAAAGTCCAGTCGGTCGGATTTCCATTTGTGGGCTACTGGACTGACAGATAAATTGGGGTTTACTAACAAATGTTTATTTAATTGTAGTCATGATTTAAAGATAATTACGAGACATGCATAAATTGTGATTACGGATACGGCCATGACTACAAGTTCGCAGCAACGGCAAATGCAGTTCCAATTGGGGTTAGCTGTTGGCATTGGGTTCAAGGTGCAGTCTTGAATCGCACTCTTTAAAGTGTGGTTTGGGGTTAAGCTAGTGTCATCCAGGTCGGCATTCGTCTTTGGCGAGGTCGTGTACCCAAGTCCAAACCAGCGCTCAATGCATTCGCGCTCGTAGCTATGGCCATCGACAGTAATGACAGGATCAAGCATAACCTCTTTCGAAATCGGGCAGAAATGAGCATTGCAATGCATGGTCTTCGCGACTTCGTATTCTGCGCCGTGATCTTCGGATTGCGTCGACATCTTCTGCGTTGGAGTGATTTATTTGTAGGGGGGGGGGGGGGGGGGAGCATGGTGGTTAGCAGCGATGATGGAGCATTGGGGGATTATTGTAATGGCAGCATGCAAAGGCGACTGGACCCTAATGCTACTGCTACTGCTACTGCTAATGCTAACTAGGCCCCCAGCGCGTTAAAAGATGCGGTGCAATCGCATCGCATTTTTTAAGGCGCTGGGGGGGGGGTGCAGTCATGATAGTTTTATTTAAGTTAAGTGTATGGAGAAGAAGGAGAAGTGCGGCGGCGTTCATTGTCCGTGGATGGTACCGCGGACTTGACCTTGAATGCATGCCGTATTAGTTGCGGCGTCAAGCACGCCGACGATGGAACTGATCTGGTGTGCTAACTGCAGGTAGGTTTTGAAGCACGTGGTGGACTTCCTGTTATTTCTTTCCGTTTCAAGTATCAAGTCTACAAGCGACCACTCGAGTTTTTGTCCGTCGCTGGTTGTCAGGCTGCAATAGGCCGGGGTTTTCCAGTCCATGGTAACGTTGTAAATGCCAGCCTTTTCGAACAACTCTGTAGCCTGGGGCAGCCATTTGTGCAGCGTTCGCCAATGGTTCATGCACATGCCGTTAAGGGTGACTGTGACGCATTTGAAGCCCTCGTCCCCTTTGCCCATTAGGGTTGCCAACTGTGCAAAGTTATTGCAAATTGATTGCGTGAGCTTGATTGCTTGTTTCTCGGTGCGCCGCCTTTTATTGAAACTGTCGGTTTCTTCCGCCGTGGGGTACTCTTCCTCGATTTCATATCTCCGTTCAACAACTGGTGATGCACTCATGGTGGGCGGCTGCTGCTGTTGGAGTGATTTATTTGTAGGGGGGGGGGGGGGGGGGGGGGGGGGGGGGGGCGGGGGC
>Ga0206682_10001078_pt1 | contig 27317 bp, 19 predicted proteins | sample M240m12015metaG_FD_155444 | JGI IMG/M metagenome (GOLD analysis project Ga0206682, IMG submission 155444) | Ammonia-oxidizing marine archaeal communities from Monterey Bay, California, United States - M2 40m 12015 | ecosystem: Environmental > Aquatic > Marine > Intertidal zone | place: USA...
TCGATGATCTTAGCTACAACACCTGCGCCAACAGTACGGCCGCCTTCACGAATTGCAAAACGAAGACCTTCTTCCATAGCAATTGGGTGAATCAACGTCACTTCCATCTGCACGTTGTCGCCAGGCATTACCATCTCAGTACCAGCAGGTAATTCACAGGCTCCAGTAACGTCTGTAGTACGGAAGTAAAACTGTGGTCGGTAGCCTTTAAAGAATGGCGTATGACGGCCACCTTCATCTTTAGACAGAACATACACTTCTGAAGTGAACTTGGTGTGCGGCTTAACCGATCCAGGCTTGGCCAGTACCTGACCACGCTGAACCTCTTCACGCTTGGTTCCGCGCAACAAAATACCGCAGTTCTCACCAGCGCGACCTTCGTCTAGCAACTTGCGGAACATCTCAACCCCAGTACAGGTAGTCTTGGCAGTGTCGGTGATACCGATAATTTCGATCTCTTCACCTACCTTAACAATACCGCGCTCTACTCGACCTGTTACTACAGTACCGCGACCAGCAATAGAGAACACATCTTCAATTGGCATCAGGAACGGCTGGTCAACAGCTCGAACTGGCTCAGGGATGTATGAATCCAAAGCCTCTACCAGCTTCTTAACCGCCGTAGTGCCAAGCTCATTGTCATCCTTGCCTTCCAGAGCCATCAGCGCTGAACCAACAATGATTGGCGTGTCGTCGCCGGGGAATTCGTATAGATCTAGCAACTCACGCAGCTCCATCTCAACCAACTCCAACATCTCTGTGTACTCTTCTGAACCAACACCGCCACAGTCTTCTGCCAACAGGTCTGCTTTGTTCAGGAATACCAAAACGTAAGGTACGCCGACCTGACGTGATAGCAAGATGTGCTCGCGAGTCTGTGGCATTGGACCATCAGTCGCACCACAAACCAAGATAGCACCGTCCATCTGGGCAGCACCGGTGATCATGTTTTTAACATAATCAGCGTGACCTGGGCAGTCTACGTGGGCATAGTGACGATCTGGTGAATCATACTCAACGTGAGCCGTTGAAATTGTGATGCCGCGCTCACGCTCTTCTGGTGCATTATCAATCTGATCGAAGGCTTTCATTTCTCCGCCCCAGACTTCTGCACAGACGCGTGTCATCGCCGCTGTCAATGTGGTTTTACCATGATCTACGTGACCAATGGTGCCGACGTTTACGTGCGGCTTATTTCTTTCAAATTTTTCTTTAGCCATCTCAGTGTCTCCTCAGCAGGCATTGCACAATTAATTTACTAAAATCACCGAAAATCTGCTTTGTCGACAGCTTCAGTACGCAAGGTGCGCCATCTTATACTGCGGCCCGTCAGAGTCAACGCTCTTTGAGCTTAAAATTGATATTTTTTCGGCTTTTCGCGGCTTTTTGCCGCCAACTGAGTACATTTAGCTCTCAGATGGGGTGTTAATGGCCAGTTTTTTTACTAATTCGCCTATTCAAAGGTTTTTTTACTCCGCTATACGATGAATATCCTGTATACTCGCGCGCGATTTTAGTCCCTACACAAACAAGCCATTTTTTAAACAGAGCAGACCAATGACTGATTTAACTCACTACAGAAATATTGGTATCTTTGCCCACGTTGACGCGGGAAAGACCACCACTACCGAACGAATTCTTAAGCTTACTGGCAAGATTCATAAAACCGGTGAAGTACATGACGGAGCGGCAACCACTGACTTTATGGAACAGGAACAGGAGCGCGGTATTACGATTCAGTCCGCGGCGACTACCTGTTTCTGGAGAGATCATCGCTTCAACATTATCGATACTCCAGGTCACGTTGACTTTACTGTTGAAGTTTACCGTTCACTTAAAGTGCTCGATGGCGGTGTTGGCGTATTCTGTGGTTCGGGCGGCGTTGAACCTCAGTCAGAAACCAACTGGCGCTACGCTAACGAATCAGAAGTAGCTCGAATCATCTTTGTCAACAAACTAGACCGCATGGGCGCAGACTTTTTGCGTGTAGTTGGTCAGGTCAAGAATGTACTCGGAGCCAACCCTCTGGTTATGTGCCTACCAATTGGCGTTGAAGAAAATTTTGTTGGCCTAGTCGATTTGCTTGAGCGTAAAGCCTATGTTTGGGATGACTCTGGCCTGCCAGAAAATTTCGAGGTAGTTGAAATTCCTGCCGACATGGTTGACAAGGTTGAACAATACCGAGAGATGATGATCGAAACTGCCCTTGAGCAGGACGATGACTTGTTGATGGCCTATATGGAAGGTGAAGAACCTGCGATCGAAGATGTCAAACGCTGTATTCGTAAGGGTACCATTGCGTTGGATTTCTTCCCTACCTACTGTGGTTCTGCATTTAAAAACAAAGGTGTGCAGATGGTGCTAGATGCGGTTGTTGACTATCTACCCTGCCCAACTGATGTTGAGCCGCAGCCACTGACTGATGAATCTGGCGAAGAGACGGGTGAGACAGCAATTGTTACTACCGACGCTACACTAAAAGCGCTGGCGTTTAAGATTATGGACGATCGCTTTGGTGCACTGACCTTCGTTCGCATCTATTCCGGTGTTCTTAAGAAGGGTGACACAATTATGAACTCCTTCACCGGTAAAACAGAACGTATCGGTCGCATGGTTGAGATGCACGCAGATGATCGCAATGAGATTGATCGCGCACAAGCTGGAGATATTATCGCTATTGTGGGCATGAAAAATGTTCAGACTGGTCATACGCTGTGTGATCCTAAGCAGCCAGTAACTCTAGAGCCAATGATTTTCCCTGAACCTGTAATCTCAATTGCTGTGAAGCCTAAAGATAAGGGCGGCTCAGAAAAGATGGGCGTGGCTATCGGTAAGATGATTGCAGAAGACCCCTCATTCCGCGTTGAAACCGACGAAGATTCCGGTGAAACAATCCTCAAGGGAATGGGTGAACTGCACCTGGATATCAAGGTTGATATTCTTAACCGGACCTACGGCGTTGATCTGATCGTTGGCCAGCCTCAGGTGGCTTACCGTGAAACAATTACAATGCCAATTGAGGACAGCTATACACATAAGAAGCAGTCTGGTGGTTCTGGTCAGTTTGGTAAGATCGACTATCATATTCGTCCTGGCGAACCAGGTTCTGGCTTCTCTTTTGCCTCAACCGTTGTTGGCGGTAATGTTCCCAAAGAGTTTTTCCCAGCCATTGAGAAGGGCTTTAAGGGCATGATGGATCAAGGCCCGCTAGCTGGCTATCCGGTACTAGACGTAGAAGTTGAAATCTATGATGGTGGCTTCCACGCGGTAGACTCCTCGGCAGTAGCCTTTGAAATCGCAGCTAAGGGCGCGTTCCGTCAGTCTATGCCTAAAGCTGGCCCACAGATCATTGAACCAATTATGAAGGTTGACGTATTTACGCCTGAAGATCACGTTGGTGATGTTATCGGTGACCTAAACCGTCGTCGCGGCATGATCAAAGATCAAGAAGCTGGTGTAACTGGCGTGCGCATTAAGGCTGATGTTCCACTGTCAGAGATGTTTGGCTATATCGGACATCTGCGTACCATGACGTCTGGCCGCGGTCAGTTCTCTATGGAATTTGCTCACTACCTGCCTTGCCCGCAAAACATTGCTACTGATGTTATTGCTGCGGCAAAGGAGCTTAAAGAAGCTAAGTAATTCTTCTTTAGTTACAAAAAAACCCCGCTGGTGTAAGCCAGCGGGGTTTTTTATTATTTTATTTATAAGGTGCCGCCATCTCTAAGCACACCTTCAAAAATGGTTTCGTCGAGAATGTCCTGATGGGTGTCATTAATTAGAATCACTCGACTTCTTTTTGCGCCTAGCGTTTTCTTCTATTTTTTGTATTTTCTTTCTTGTTATCCGCAACTGTTTTAATAGAGCCTGAACGTTTTCTTCTGCGCTAATCTTAACGCCATATTTTTCTCTCAATATGATGATATCTTCAGCCGGAAGGTCTTTGATTATGCCCACAACTGTTGCTTTCTTGGGAGCCTTCATGATCCGTGAGGCTAGCTTGTACATGGTTTCCTTATTCATTCACCCCCTCCTTAAAGATCACTGTTTAGTAACACTCATAAGTGGGGTCTATATCTGGGTTGAGACTTAAACAAGCCTCAACGTTTTTAGGGTCTACATACTCCAATGAGATTTTTGGAATTTTTGTAAAACATATACGAATTTCGTGATTTGGCTCTAACTCCGCAGTTGAGCTGCCATTTAGATACATAAACGCGATTGCGGAAACCGAAACATCATAGCCTTTAAGCGCCGCCCTGCATGACAAGTCCTACGCGTTTCCAATTCGCACATAGATATTACTATATGAGCCCATGTCTTCGACCTTTATTAGTGCTGAAAGGTAATAAAGAGCTCTCCCTGAACCATCAATGTACTCACACTCCTTTAGTAATTCATAGGCTCTAGCCATCTTCCCCTCATTAATTGCATTGATCGCCGCTTATTCCTGACACTGAATTGCCTCAAAAGCATGTGAGCAAGCTGACAACATCATAATTAGCGTCAGTAGAATAAATTTCATAGGTCAATAACTCCATCAAGTTGCTGTAAGCTAACCGATCTATTGCATACCAACCGTTGAGAGAACCCCTTATTCAGTAAAAAACGATCTGAAACCATTTCAGCCTGCTCTTCCTGATTATATGCTGAGTAGTGCTTCCCGCTTTCTAGAGGCAAGTAACAGTAATCATTACCCGCAAGAATATTTTCAGCACCTACTCTTTGCGTACTCCAGCCTAAAGTTTTTTGTTGGTAAACGTGAACCAATTCGTGGATAAATTTTGCTCGATCATAGGAGCTAATATCTGGACTGGGTTGAGAGTAATCTTCGCTCCAAGGAAGACCTGCTGTATTATTATTTGGAATATAGATATCCCCTTGCGATGCGAATACCTTTAAGCGGAATTGGCCGCGTCTAAAAACTAGCAGAGTACTAATAAGGCTTTCGTGTTCATTACAATCCTTTGGTTGTTGGTCTATTTCCATATGAGTTCTATAGATTGTAGTTGCTGATTTTATTATTTACCAAGGTAATAGAACCTATTTTTTTATTACTGTTTTAGCTAGACATAGCAACAGTTCGGACGCTACCGGTCTCGGCGGGTTTCTAGAAAGTGATGTGGAACGAGGTGAAATAGAGAGGGGCTATTCTCAGCAATCTGATGCAAGAAATAGCCGCCACTCTTTGTGTGAAGACCGCTAGAATCACAGCCAGTCTTAGCCCATATTTTTAGCCATGATGGCCTCGGCAATATTTTTCGGTGCTTCGCTGTATTTCTCAAACTCCATGGTGAAGGTTGCACGGCCCTGAGTGGCTGAACGCAAATCGGTGGCGTAACCAAACATCTCAGCTAGCGGCACCTCGGCATCAATAACTTTGCCTGAGGCGTTGTCTGCCATACCCAGAATAATGCCGCGACGGCGGTTTAAGTCACCGACCACATCACCCATATTGTCTTCTGGGGTAACCACCTCGACTTTCATCATTGGCTCTAACAATACAGCGCCACCATGATCTTTAAGATCTCGAGTGGCCAGTGAACCAGCTATCTTAAAGGCCATCTCTGAGGAATCGACATCATGGTAGGAGCCGTCGTACAGAGTCGCTTTAACACCCAGCAATGGGTAACCGGCTAGAACACCATTTTGCATCTGCTCTTCAATACCTTTGGATACCGCAGGGATATATTCGCGAGGCACTGAGCCTCCAACTACCTCATTGATAAATTCTAGCCCTTCTGCACCCGAATCCTCTGCCGGTTCGAACCTAATACAGACATGACCATACTGACCGCGGCCACCCGACTGGCGAACAAACTTACCTTCAATCTCGCAGGTATTGCGAATACTCTCTCGGTAGGCCACCTGGGGCTTGCCTATATTTGCTTCTACGGTGAATTCTCGGCGCATACGGTCAACCAGAATATCTAGATGCAACTCGCCCATACCAGAGATGATGGTCTGACCGCTCTCTTCATCGGTCTTTACACGAAATGACGGGTCTTCTTGCGCTAACTTACCCAGGGCCACTCCCATTTTTTCTTGGTCAGCTTTGGTACGCGGCTCTACAGCAACAGAAATTACTGGCTCTGGAAATTCCATACGCTCGAGAATGATCTTGTCGCTCTCGGCGCAAAGCGTATCACCGGTAGTGGTGTCTTTGAGACCAATGGCCGCAGCAATATCACCGGCCAATACTTCTTTAATTTCTTCACGGCTATTTGCATGCATCTGCACCATACGACCAACTCGCTCGCGCTTCATCTTAACTGAGTTATACACCGCCGTGCCGCTTTCTAATGTGCCGGAGTAAACGCGCATAAAGGTTAGAGTGCCGACAAAGGGATCTGTGGCAATCTTAAACGCTAGGGCTGCAAAGGGTGCTTTGTCGTCAGCTTCGCGAGTACCCTTATTACCGCTATCCAGCTCACCTTCGATAGCTTTGACTTCGGTAGGCGATGGCAGGTATTCCACCACGGCATCAAGCATGGCCTGAACACCTTTATTCTTAAATGCCGAGCCACCTAAAACCGGGACAATCTCGTTAGCTAGGGTACGTATTCTCAGACCCTGCTTAATCTCGGCTTCGGTGAGTGCCACCTCTTCAAGATACTTCTCCATAAATTCTTCGCTGGCCTCTGCCGCGCACTCAATAATATTTTCATGCAATTGCTGGCACTCATCGAGCATATCATCAGGAATTTCGTCGTATTCAAACGTCATACCCTGATCTTCTTCATTCCATAGGATCGATTTCATTTTCACCAAATCGACAATACCTTTAAATTCTTCTTCGGCGCCAATAGTCAGCTGTAATGGCACAGCTTGAGCCCCAAGTCGCTCCTTTAGTTGCTCAACAACCATCATATAGTCAGCGCCAGCGCGATCCATTTTATTGACAAACACCATGCGCGGAACTTCATACTTGTTAGCCTGACGCCATACAGTTTCTGTCTGTGGCTGCACCCCTGAGGAGCCACAAAGTACAATAACCGCACCGTCAAGTACTCGCAGTGACCGCTCTACCTCGATGGTGAAATCAACGTGGCCTGGGGTATCGATAATATTGATGCGGTGATCTTCGAACTGGGCATCCATACCTTTCCAAAAGCAGGTGGTCGCGGCGGAGGTAATGGTGATACCTCGCTCCTGCTCCTGCTCCATCCAGTCCATTGTGGCGGCGCCATCATGCACCTCACCAATTTTATGGGACATACCGGTGTAGAACAGCACCCGCTCAGTGGTGGTGGTTTTACCTGCGTCTACATGTGCGCAGATACCTATGTTGCGATAGCGACCGATGGAAGTCTTACGTGCCACAATATTTTCCTTGTTTTAAAAGCGAAAAAAGGCGGCTATCAAAGCCACCTTTTCGCGATAAGTTTAAATCAAACTTAATCTTATTAGAAACGGAAGTGCGAGAACGCCTTGTTGGCTTCTGCCATGCGATGCACGTCTTCACGTTTCTTTACTGCGCCGCCCTTACCTTGAACTGCATCAATCAGCTCGCCAGCAAGACGCTGTGGCATCGACTTCTCACCACGGCTACGGGCATAATCTACTAACCAGCGCATAGCCAGTGCAGTGCGTCGCGATGGACGAACTTCAACGGGTACCTGATACGTTGCACCACCAACACGACGAGATTTAACCTCGACCAATGGTGCTACGTTATCTAGCGCTTCTTCAAAAACTTCCACGGGACTCTTCTTCAAACGCTCTTCGACAATGTCGAGTGCGCCGTAGACGATACGTTCAGCGACTGACTTCTTACCGCTGACCATTACGTGGTTCATAAACTTCGCTAGCGTTACATTGCCGAACTTAGGATCCGGCAGAATCTCACGCTTTGCTGCTACTCTTCTTCTTGGCATCGTTTTGCCCTTCTCTTCAGGATTTTTCCAGGGATAGGCCCTGGCCTTACTTGGTTGTTAACCGATATTACGCTTTAGGTCGCTTAGTACCGTACTTCGAACGACGTTGAGTCCGTCCGTTAACACCCGCTGTATCCAATGTGCCACGTACCGTATGGTAGCGAACACCTGGAAGATCTTTTACACGACCACCACGAATCAAAACAACGCTGTGCTCTTGTAGGTTGTGACCTTCACCACCAATGTATGAAGTAACTTCAAAACCACTGGTTAGACGAACACGACATACTTTACGCAATGCTGAGTTTGGCTTCTTGGGAGTAGTAGTGTAAACACGGGTACATACACCACGGCGCTGCGGGCAGGCCTGAAGTGCGGGTACGCCACTTTTAGTGACTTTGCGTTTTCTCGGCTTACGAACCAACTGGTTGATCGTTGCCATGCAATTTTTCTCCAAATATAAAAATTACCTTCCTAGGAAGGCCGTACATTCCTTGAATCGCCCCGCTATACCAGCAGTTAGACCCAAAAGGGAGCGGCATTCTAATTACCGCACATCCAGGAGTCAAGCCGGCAATGCCATTACCGCTAGAGTAGATGGCTAAATACCGGCAATTCGCCCTTATTCTTCGGCGAGGTCTGCGCTTAACGCTTCGCTCAGTGCCGCTTCTACATCAGCTGCGCTCATGGCCGGCTCTTCTGCCTTCTCTCGATCTTTACGACGTTGGGCATGGTATGCCAAGCCAGTTCCTGCAGGAATCAGACGACCTACAACCACGTTCTCTTTTAGGCCACGCAGTGGATCGGCTTTGCCGGTAACCGCAGCTTCTGTGAGTACTCTGGTAGTCTCCTGGAAGGAAGCCGCCGAGATAAAGCTATCTGTAGCCAGAGAGGCTTTGGTAATACCCAGTAACTGGCGCTCAAACTTCGCGGGCTGCAAACCTTCTTGACGCAGACGCTCGTTCTCTTCTAGAACACGTCGATATTCGACTTGCTCACCACGAATCAATGAAGAATCACCCATATCAGTGATCTCTACTTTCCGTAGCATCTGACGAGTGATTACCTCAATGTGCTTATCATTGATTTTCACACCTTGCAGACGGTACACGTCTTGAATCTCGTTAACTATGTACTTGGCCAGCTCACTGATACCCTTCAATCGCAGGATATCGTGAGGAATTGGCGGTCCATCAGAGATAACTTCACCCTTCTCAACGTGCTCACCTTCAAACACACCAAGCGTACGCCATTTAGGAATAAGCTCTTCATACTGCAGCTTGCCGTTTGGCAATGGCTGACCGTCATCTGGGGTGATCACCAAGCGTAACTTGCCCTTAGTCTCTTTACCTAGAGTAACGGTACCAGTGATCTCTGCCAAAATCGCAGGATCCTTAGGTTTACGTGCTTCAAATAGATCAGCAACTCGTGGCAGACCACCAGTAATATCTTTGGTACCACCAGAGTCTTGCGGGATACGAGCAATAATCTGACCGACATCGATAGTGCCACCATCGTCCACGTTGACGCTTGCGTTCGCAGGCAATGGATAATGAGCAGGTACTGTTGAGTTCGGGAAGATGAGCTCCTTACCTTTCTTATCAGTCAGAGTAATCATCGGCTTCAGGTCCTTACCTGCAGCCGGACGCTCGTTCGGATCGATAATCGAGATACTGGTCAAACCAGTCATATCGTCTGTCTGTTGACGAATACTCAAACCTTCTTCCATGCCTGAGAAGGCTACCTTACCGGCAACTTCTGTCACTATGGGGTGAGTATGTGGATCCCAGCTGGCGATCACGTCGCTGGCTGACACCTTGGAACCATCTTTAACTCTGATCACGGCACCGTAAGGCAGCTTGTAGCGCTCGCGCTCGCGACCATTTTCATCGGCAATTGCCAGCTCACCAGATCGCGAAACCGCAACTAGATGCTTGTCTTTGTTCTCGACAGTCTTAAGGTTAACTAAACGGACAACACCGTCCTGCTTAACTTTTACGCTATCAACCGCAGAGGCGCGCGATGCCGCACCACCAATGTGGAAGGTACGCATAGTCAGCTGGGTACCAGGCTCGCCAATAGACTGAGCTGCAATTACCCCTACAGCCTCACCCTGGTTGACACGATGTCCACGAGCCAGGTCACGGCCATAACAGGCAGAGCAGATACCATGGGCAACTTCACAGGTGATTGGTGATCGCACGATCACTTCATCGATACTCATCTGCTCAATCCGCACAACCCACTGCTCATCAATCATAGTGCCGGCAGGAACAGCAATTTCATCACTGCCCGGCTTTAGGACGTCTTGGGCAACAACTCGACCCAAAATCCGATCACCCAATGAGGAGATAATGTCACCACCCTCAATTACCGGCGCCATCAGTAGGCCTTCCGTGGTTCCACAGTCAACTTCTGTTACTACAACGTCCTGAGAAACGTCTACCAAACGGCGAGTCAGGTAGCCTGAGTTAGCAGTTTTAAGTGCCGTATCAGCCAAACCTTTTCGTGCACCGTGAGTAGAGATAAAGTACTGCAGTACGCTCAACCCTTCACGGAAGTTTGCCGTAATCGGCGTCTCAATAATCGAACCATCTGGCCGGGCCATCAGACCACGCATGCCAGCTAGCTGACGAATCTGCGCCGGGGAACCACGAGCACCAGAATCCGCCATAATAAATACTGAGTTGAAGGAATCTTGCTGCTCTTGCTCACCCTCTTTGTTAATCACGCTCTCAGTACTAATACCCTTCATCATGGATTTGGCTACGCGATCATTAGCCTGGGACCAAATATCAATGACCTTATTGTATTTTTCACCTTGGGTCACCAGACCGGAAGCAAACTGACTTTCAATTTCACGAACCTGATCTTCCGCACCAGAGATAATCTCATGCTTGTCGTCAGGAATAACAAAATCGTTTACGCCAATAGAGGCACCGGAGCGGGTAGAGTATTCAAAACCCGTATACATCAGTTGATCAGCAAAGATAACCGTATCTTTCAGACCAACGCGTCGGTAGCACTCATTAATTACTGTTGAGATGGCTTTCTTGACCATTGGCTTATTAACCAACTCAAAAGGTAGACCCGCTGGAACGGCCTCCCACAGCAACGCACGACCAATAGTAGTGTCTACAATACGACTATCTTCGGTACGTTCGCCGGTAACCTCATCAAACAATATTTCGTTGATACGTAACTTGATCCGCGCCTGCAATTCAGCAGCGCCAGTAGCATAGGCACGCGACACCTCACGAACATCAGCAAAGATCATACCTTCGCCACGGGCGTTAACACGGTCTCGTGTCATGTAGTAAAGACCCAAAACCACATCCTGAGACGGCACAATGATCGGCTCGCCGGAGGCAGGGGACAGAATGTTGTTGGTCGACATCATTAGGGCGCGAGATTCCATCTGCGCTTCGATGGTCAAAGGCACGTGTACCGCCATCTGATCACCATCAAAGTCGGCGTTGTAGGCCGCACACACTAGTGGGTGCAACTGAATAGCCTTACCCTCAATTAGAACTGGCTCAAAAGCCTGGATACCAAGGCGGTGAAGAGTCGGCGCTCGGTTAAGCAGTACTGGGTGCTCGCGGATCACGTCATCGAGAATATCCCAGACTACCGCTTCTTCTCGCTCCACCATTTTCTTGGCGGCTTTGATAGTAGTAGCCAAACCACGCAACTCTAACTTGCTGAAGATAAAGGGCTTAAACAATTCAAGCGCCATACGCTTTGGCAAGCCACATTGGTGGAGCTTGAGCGTTGGGCCAACCACAATTACAGATCGTCCTGAATAATCAACTCGCTTACCAAGCAGATTCTGACGGAAACGACCCTGCTTACCTTTAATCATATCGGCAAGTGACTTCAATGGACGCTTGTTTGAGCCAGTAATCGCTCGACCACGACGACCATTATCCAACAAGGCATCGACAGATTCTTGAAGCATACGCTTTTCATTACGGACAATAATGTCTGGTGCGCTCAACTCTAAAAGACGCTTTAAACGATTGTTACGGTTGATCACGCGACGGTATAGGTCATTGAGATCAGAGGTAGCAAAACGACCACCATCTAGTGGCACTAAGGGACGCAGATCTGGTGGCAGAACAGGCAGTGCTTCTAGCACCATCCACTCTGGCTTGTTGCCAGAACCATGAAATGCCTCTAGTAGCTTGAGACGCTTGGAAAATTTCTTAATTTTGGTCTCGGACTTAGTATTGGGGATTTCCTCACGGATATCCGCAATTTCGTCTTCGAGAATAATTTCTTTTAACAGGGCCTGGATAGCTTCTGCACCCATAGTTGCAGTAAACTCGTCACCAAACTCTTCAAGCGATTCGAAGTATTCTTCATCAGTTAACAACTGACCTTTTTCCAATGTTGTCATACCTGGATCGGTTACCACAAAGGATTCGAAATAAAGCACGCGCTCAATTTCACGCAACGTCATATCCAACATTAAACCAATTCGTGACGGCAATGATTTGAGGAACCAGATATGTGCTACCGGGCAGGCTAGTTCAATGTGACCCATACGCTCACGACGAACTTTTGTAAGTGTTACTTCAACACCACATTTCTCACAGACAATGCCACGATGCTTCATGCGCTTGTACTTTCCGCACAGGCATTCGTAATCTTTTACTGGTCCAAAAATTTTGGCACAAAAAAGACCTTCTCGCTCTGGCTTAAAGGTACGATAATTTATGGTCTCTGGCTTTTTAACCTCACCAAATGACCATGAGCGGATCATTTCAGGTGACGACAGACCAATTCGAATGTTATCAAATTCAGTATTTTGTTCTTGCTGCTTGAGTAGGTTTATTAAATCCTTCAAGGCTTTTCCTCCAGTAACTGGGTTTGCCGAGACGATTTTTCGCCTCGGCCATTAGTAAGCAATACAGCGCTTATTCGTTTTCCAATTCCATGTTGATGCCGAGTGATCGAACCTCTTTAACCAACACATTGAATGACTCTGGCATGCCAGGCTCCATTCTGTGATCGCCATCAACAATGTTTTTATACATCTTCGTACGACCTGCAACATCATCGGACTTGACGGTAAGCATTTCTTGCAGCGTGTAGGCGGCACCGTATGCCTCCAACGCCCATACTTCCATCTCACCAAATCGCTGCCCACCGAACTGCGCCTTACCTCCCAGCGGTTGCTGAGTGACCAAGCTGTAGGAACCAGTTGACCGCGCATGCATTTTGTCGTCAACCAAGTGATTCAGTTTCAGCATATACATGTAGCCGACGGTTACCGGACGTTCAAATTTGTCGCCAGTGCGACCGTCGTAGAGCTCAGTTTGACCACTTTCATTCAAACCGGCCAATGCCAACATCTTTTTCAACTCTACCTCGTGAGCACCGTCAAACACTGGTGTCGCGATCGGAACGCCTTTACGCAAATTAGATGCCAGCTCTATGACTTCTCCGTCGCTCAACTCTTTTAGGTCTGTGCCGTACACGGTGTCACCAACATCATAGATCTCTTGCAGGAACTTTCGGATCTCAGCGGCCTTTGACTGGGCTTTAATCATGGCATCAATTTTGACACCTAGACCTTTTGCAGCCATTCCCATGTGAGTCTCAAGTACCTGCCCTACGTTCATTCGCGATGGAACACCAAGCGGGTTGAGCACGATATCTACCGGCTCACCCTGTTCGTCATAGGGCATGTCTTCGATCGGTTTAATAACCGAGATAACACCTTTGTTACCGTGACGACCAGCCATCTTGTCACCAGGCTGAATACGACGCTTAACGGCCAAATAAACCTTGACGGTTTTTAATACGCCAGGCGCCAAGTCATCGCCACTTTGCAACTTGCCTCGCTTCTCTTCAAAACGCTCATCAAGATCAGTGCGGCGCTCTGCCAACTGGGTTTGCGCAGCCTCAATCTGATCATTTAGGTCGGTTTTTTCCATACGAATAGCAAACCAATCATCGGTGCTGTAATCGGCAACCGCTTCAGCAGTTAATACTGCGCCCTTTTTGAGGCCTGCAGCCTTGCTGACCTTGCCACCAACCAATGAGCTAAACAGACGACCTAAGGTTGCATTTTCAACAATGCGATATTCGTCATTTAGATCCTTACGATACTGGTCAAGTTCAGCCTTCTCAATGTCCAAAGAGCGCTGATCCTTGTCCAAACCGTCACGAGTAAATACCTGCACATTGATAACCGTACCCTTGATACTGCTGGGAACACGCAGAGACGTATCTTTGACATCTGAAGCTTTCTCGCCAAAGATCGCACGCAGAAGCTTTTCTTCAGGAGTGAGCTGGGTTTCACCCTTTGGCGTTACCTTGCCCACCAGAATATCACCAGCTGCAACCTCAGCACCAATATGGACTATGCCTGACTCATCCAAACGTGCCAGGGCCACTTCACCAACATTTGGAATATCCGCTGTGATCTCTTCAGAGCCCAACTTGGTGTCTCGTGCGACACAGGTTAGTTCCTGAATATGAATAGTTGTAAAACGATCTTCTTGAACAACACGCTCAGAGATCAGGATCGAATCTTCAAAGTTATAACCATTCCAAGGCATAAATGCGATGCGCATATTTTGCCCCAAAGCTAGCTCTCCCAAATCTACAGAAGGGCCGTCCGCAAGCACATCCCCGCGAGAGATAAGGTCTCCTTGTTTAACAATGGGACGCTGATTGATACAGGTATTCTGGTTCGATCTGGTGTACTTAGTTAGATTGTAAATATCTACACCCGCATCACCAGTGGCGGTTTCTTCATCGCTAACGCGAACTACAATTCGACCGGCGTCAACACTTTCAATAATACCGCCGCGTTTGGCAACCTTACATACGCCAGAGTCACTAGCCACTGTGCGCTCAATACCCGTTCCTACCAACGGCGCCTCAGCCCGTAAAGTCGGCACCGCCTGACGCTGCATGTTCGAGCCCATTAGCGCTCGGTTAGCATCATCGTGCTCAAGGAATGGAATCAACGAAGCGGCCACAGACACTACCTGACGTGGTGACACGTCCATGTAGTCAATATCCTCTGGTGGCTTGACCGTAAATTCATTCTGATGACGAACCGCTACCATATCTTCGGCAAATTCATCTTTCTTATTAATTTCAGCTGACGCCTGAGCAATGACATACTGCGACTCGTTAATGGCTGAAAGAAATTCGATATCCGAGGTTACTTTACCGTCAACAATTTTGCGATAGGGCGTTTCAATAAAGCCGTAGTTATTGGTGCGCGCGTAAGTAGCCAATGAATTGATAAGACCAATATTTGGCCCTTCAGGTGTCTCAATTGGACAAACTCTACCGTAGTGTGTCGGATGTACGTCACGCACTTCAAAGCCTGCTCTTTCACGAGTAAGGCCGCCAGGTCCGAGTGCAGAAACACGACGCTTGTGAGTAATTTCGGACAGCGGATTATTCTGATCCATAAATTGTGACAACTGACTTGATCCGAAGAACTCTTTCATTGCTGCCGCAACAGGCTTGGCATTAACCAGATCCTGTGGCATCAATCCTTCAGACTCAGCCACACCCAAGCGCTCTTTAACCGCTCGCTCAACACGGACTAGGCCAACACGGAATTGATTTTCAGCCATCTCACCCACAGAGCGAATACGTCGGTTACCCAAATGATCAATATCGTCAACTGAGCCCTTACCATTACGTATATGGATCAGGGTTTTCATGACATCAGAAATATCTGAGGCTTCGCCAAACTCTTCGTGAAGCTCTCTAGCTTCGTCAGTTTTCTGCATAGAGAAATAGCGCTCGTCATACAGCACGCCTGCCCCAGCTTCCGCATCACGGCCCAGACGTCGATTGAACTTCATGCGGCCAACAGACGAAAGATCATAGCGCTCAAGGTTGAAGAACAGGTTGTAGAAAAGGTTTTCAGCCGACTCTTTAGTTGGCGGCTCACCGGGGCGCATCATGCGGTAAATTTCTACCAAAGCCTCTAGCTGAGTCCGCGATGGGTCTGCACGTAAGGTGTCAGACATAAATGGACCACAATCCAAATCGTTGGTGTATAGAGTCTCGATGTCAGTGATACCGGCTTCGATCATCAGAGCCAGATTTTCTTCAGTGATCTCGGTATTACATTCGAACAACAACTCACCAGTTTTGGGGTCGGAAACGTCTTTCGCTAGCGCCAACCCAAGGATGTATTCTTCAGTTACCTCAAGAGTGGTTACCTTGCCTTTCTCTAGCTCGCGGATGTGTCGCGCGGTAATACGACGGCCCTTTTCAACAACTACGCCGCCTTTCTTATCTTTAATATCGAAAACTGCAATCTCACCACGCAGACGCTCTGGGTCCAGCTCCAAGGTAAATACATCTTTCTTGAAATGGAACATGCTAGTATCAAAGAACTTTTCAAGAATCTCTTCTGAGTTATAACCGAGGGCACGCAGTAAGATAGTCGCAGGCAGTTTACGGCGACGGTCAATACGAACGTAAAGTAAGTCTTTTGGATCAAACTCGAAGTCCAGCCAAGAGCCGCGATATGGGATAACCCGGGCTGTATAAAGCAGCTTACCGGAGGAGTGGGTCTTACCCTTATCGTGATCGAAGATCACTCCTGGCGATCTGTGCAACTGGGACACGATTACTCGCTCAGTACCATTAATGATAAAGGTACCATTGTCAGTCATCAGCGGGATTTCACCCAAATAGACTTCTTGCTCTCGAATATCTTTAATTGCTTTGTTAGTCGATTCTTTATCGTAAATAACAAGGCGCACGCGAACCCTCAATGGGACCGAAAAAGTAACCCCACGGAGCTTACACTCTTCAACATCAAAAGCAGGTTTACCTAGGACATAGTCGACATACTCTAGCGCTGCGTGCCCAGAATAGCCAACGATCGGAAAGATCGAATTGAGCGCAGCGTGCAAACCGGTGTTCATGCGGTCTTCGACCTTAACACCCGTCTGTGTAAAATTTTTGTAGGAATCAAGTTGAATTGCCAATAAATAAGGCAGATCCATTACATCCGGCAACTTGCCAAAATTCTTGCGGATACGTTTCTTCTCTGTGAAGGAGTAAGCCATTTGCATTCCTCGGTATTAACTTTGATTGGGAACTACCAATCTTGAGACTATTCTCAAGCTTGCTCTGCTTGTAACTTCCCGTCTTTACAAGCAGGAAAGGGCCGAAGGGAAAACCCCTTCAGCCCAACCTGATATTTCAGGCAACTAGCACTGTAAACTTACTTAAGTTCAGCAGTTGCGCCAGCTTCTTCCAATTGCTTCTTAGCATCTTCAGCATCGTCTTTAGCCGCGCCTTCTTTGATAGTAGAAGGTGCGCCGTCAACAAGCTCTTTAGCTTCTTTCAGGCCAAGACCAGTAATTCCGCGAACAGCTTTAATCACGTTTACTTTCTTTTCGCCAACTGCAGACAATACAACGTCAAATTCAGTTTGCTCAGCAGCAGCCTCACCACCGCCACCAGCGGCAGCGGCCGGAGCAGCAGCAACTGCTGCTGCAGCAGAAACACCAAACTTCTCTTCCATTGCACTTACTAATTCAACAACATCCATTACGCTCATTTCAGCGATTGCGTTCAAAATATCTTCGTTTGATAGGGCCATTTTGGGCCTCCTAATGTTTTATCTGTTTAATATGAAGTCGCTTATGCGGCTTCCTTTGCATCACGAACTGCTGCTACTGCACGGGTTGTCTTCGCTGGTATCTCATTGAGAGTACGAACCAACTTAGTAACCGGAGCCAATGTAACGCTAGCCAACATACCAAGAGCCTCATGGAGGGTTGGTAAGCTAGCAAGGACATCAATTTGACCCTTATCAAGCAGTTGACCACTGACTGACAACGCCTTAACTTCAAATGCTTCGTTTTCTTTCGCGAAGTCTTTGAATAAACGCGCTGCTGCACCTGGATCTTCCATAGAGAAAGCAAACAATGACGGACCGGTCAAAACACCTTCTACGCAAGCGTAGTCAGTTTCAGCGAATGCACGCTTAGCTAGGGTGTTGCGGATAACGCGCAACTGCACGTTCTCAGCACGGGCCTTAGCACGCAGAGCATTCATATCGGTTACGTCAACGCCACGGGCGTCAGCAATCACCAGGCTAAGCGCCTGGGCGGCTGTCTCGTTTACTTCAGCAACAATTGCTTTTTTATCATCGAGATTCAATGCCACGATAAATCTCCTCGATTTACCTGAGTTACAGTCGGATTTTACACCGACCACCTAGGTGAATAATTTCCAGCTCAAAAAGTACTGGACTGGGTTCACCGCCTGCGTAGGAAATAAATAGCAATACAGCCGCTACTAATTATTAACCCCTCTCGGGAACCTACGGTCTTTAACGACCCGAGCTAACATTTAACTGTCAGCTCAGACCCCAAAGCCTTTTTTATCAAGCCCCTAAAGAGCCTTGATCAATTACTAAACCGGGACCCATAGTCGAAGAAAGCGTAACCTTCTTGATATAGATGCCCTTGGCAGAGGCCGGCTTAGCTTTCGCTAAATCGACCATCAATGCCTCAAGATTTTCTTTCAATGCTGAGGCATCAAAGCTAACGATGCCGATGCCGCCATGAACGATGCCGTTCTTGTCAGCGCGAAAACGTACCTGACCAGCCTTCGCATTTTTCACCGCAGTCGCCACATCTGGAGTAACAGTGCCCGACTTAGGGTTTGGCATCAGACCGCGAGGACCAAGGACCTTACCCAACAAGCCAACAACACGCATGGCATCTGGAGCGGCAATCACCACATCAAAGTCCATGTTACCGCCTTTAATTTCTTCCGCCAGCTCATCCATACCGACCAACTCGGCACCGGCGGCCTTGGCAGCTTCAGCAGCATCGCCCTGGGCGAAAACACAGACGCGTATCTGCTTACCAGACCCATTGGGTAACGTGGTTGCACCGCGCACTACCTGGTCCGATTTACGAGGGTCGATACCAAGATTCACGGCAACATCAACAGTCTCAGCAAACTTTACGGTAGAAAGCTCTTTGATAAGATTGAGCGCTTCTTCAACCGGGTAAACTTTACCAGCTTCAATTTTTTCATTTATCGCACGAACGCGCTTAGATAACTTGGCCACTTACACGCCCTCCGTTTCAATACCCATTGAACGAGCAGAACCCGCAATGGTACGAACTGCAGCATCAAGACTCGCGGCTGTCAGATCAGGTTCTTTAGTCTTTACGATTTCTTCGAGCTGCGCACGAGTCACCTTGCCCACCTTATCGGTGTTGGGTCGGCCAGAGCCGCTCTTTAGACCAGCCGCCTTTTTCAACAAAAAGGATGCCGGAGGTGTTTTCATTTCAAAGGTGAAACTACGGTCGGCGTAAACAGTGATTACAACTGGTACCGGAGCGCCTGATTCAATACTTTGAGTTTGGGCGTTAAAGCCCTTACAAAATTCCATGATGTTCACACCGTGTTGACCCAATGCTGGACCAACCGGGGGACTTGGATTTGCCTGACCGGCAGGCACTTGCAGCTTGATATAAGCCGTTACTTTCTTAGCCATTCTTCTTCTCCACTAATGGGTATTAGCGCCTCCAGACTTTAACCGCTTACCGCAGCTACAACCCTTCACTGGCTCCCCGATAAGCGCGCGGAATTGCGCACCTACCAATAAACTTTGAGCTAAGCTTTTTCGACCTGAGTAAAATCTAACTCAACCGGCGTTGATCGACCAAAGATCGACACAGCAACACGCAACTTACTCTTCTCGTAATTAACTTCTTCGACGTTGCCGTTAAAGTCATTAAACGGCCCGTCAGTAACACGAACCATTTCACCTGGCTCAAACATAGTCTTAGGCCTGGGGGCTTCTTCCGAATCGTGCACCCGCTGTAAGATTAAATCTGCTTCTTTGTCCGTAATCGGCGCCGGCTTATCTGCCTTGCCACCAATAAAGCCCATCACACGAGGGGTTTCCTTAATAAGATGCCAGGTGTCGTCATCAAGCTCCATTTGCACCAGCACATATCCCGGAAAGAACATTCTCTCACTGGTTCGTTTTTGCCCAGCTCTCATTTCTACGACTTCCTCAGTTGGCACTAAAATCTCACCAAATCGGTCGCCTAAATTATGCATCTGAACTCGATCTTGAATTGCAAGCGCAACTTTTTTCTCGTAACCCGAGTAAGCATGTACCACATACCATCGCATCGACATACTCCCCTAGCCCAGTATCAGCGAGGCAACCCAACTCAGCAGAGAATCAATTCCCCACAGAATTAGCGCCATCAATAAAATAACTGCAACAACAATCAGTGTTGTCTGATTGCGCTCCTGCTTAGTTGGCCAGACAACCTTTCGCCATTCAGTGCGAGCACCGACAGCCAGTTCGATAACCGCCGCACCTTTCTCTGTCTGAGACGCAACAAAAGCCGCGGCCAGCATGACTAGGAGCAGACCAATGACGCGATACAGCGCCGATTCCTGCGAGAAATACCAGTTAGCGTAAATTGCACCACCCACAAGCAACAAGACAACAAGCCATTTCAGGCCGTCTAATCGAAACTGCTTTTCTTCTGTTACAACACCCATCCGAAGATATTTCCCAAGCTTTTTTAAAATGGCAGGCCAGGAGGGACTCGAACCCCCAACAGCCGGTTTTGGAGACCGGTGCTCTACCAATTGAACTACTGGCCTTCTAAACTTTTATTACTTTCCCTCTCTGACAGCTAAGCCGAGACATCTTTAAATGCCTCGGCTTCACGCGTCAGACCTGCGCAACTATTATTCGATGATCTTAGCTACAACACCTGCGCCAACAGTACGGCCGCCTTCACGAATTGCAAAACGAAGACCTTCTTCCATAGCAATTGGGTGAATCAACGTCACTTCCATCTGCACGTTGTCGCCAGGCATTACCATCTCAGTACCAGCAGGTAATTCACAGGCTCCAGTAACGTCTGTAGTACGGAAGTAAAACTGTGGTCGGTAGCCTTTAAAGAATGGCGTATGACGGCCACCTTCATCTTTAGACAGAACATACACTTCTGAAGTGAACTTGGTGTGCGGCTTAACCGATCCAGGCTTGGCCAGTACCTGACCACGCTGAACCTCTTCACGCTTGGTTCCGCGCAACAAAATACCGCAGTTCTCACCAGCGCGACCTTCGTCTAGCAACTTGCGGAACATCTCAACCCCAGTACAGGTAGTCTTGGCAGTGTCGGTGATACCGATAATTTCGATCTCTTCACCTACCTTAACAATACCGCGCTCTACTCGACCTGTTACTACAGTACCGCGACCAGCAATAGAGAACACATCTTCAATTGGCATCAGGAACGGCTGGTCAACAGCTCGAACTGGCTCAGGGATGTATGAATCCAAAGCCTCTACCAGCTTCTTAACCGCCGTAGTGCCAAGCTCATTGTCATCCTTGCCTTCCAGAGCCATCAGCGCTGAACCAACAATGATTGGCGTGTCGTCGCCGGGGAATTCGTATAGATCTAGCAACTCACGCAGCTCCATCTCAACCAACTCCAACATCTCTGTGTACTCTTCTGAACCAACACCGCCACAGTCTTCTGCCAACAGGTCTGCTTTGTTCAGGAATACCAAAACGTAAGGTACGCCGACCTGACGTGATAGCAAGATGTGCTCGCGAGTCTGTGGCATTGGACCATCAGTCGCACCACAAACCAAGATAGCACCGTCCATCTGGGCAGCACCGGTGATCATGTTTTTAACATAATCAGCGTGACCTGGGCAGTCTACGTGGGCATAGTGACGATCTGGTGAATCATACTCAACGTGAGCCGTTGAAATTGTGATGCCGCGCTCACGCTCTTCTGGTGCATTATCAATCTGATCGAAGGCTTTCATTTCTCCGCCCCAGACTTCTGCACAGACGCGCGTCATCGCCGCTGTCAATGTGGTTTTACCATGATCTACGTGACCAATGGTGCCGACGTTTACGTGCGGCTTATTTCTTTCAAATTTTTCTTTAGCCATCTCAGTGTCTCCTAAACAGAACATTAGCGGGCCATTATCAGTTACAACTAATGCCCTTAACTTTTAACCTAATTACTTACAACAATCGTTTTTAAAACTTCTTGTCACTAAACCCAAAAGAGCACTGCTCTTTTCGGAAAATATGGAGCTCATAACCGGATTTGAACCGGTGACCTCTTCCTTACCAAGGAAGTGCTCTACCGACTGAGCTATATGAGCACAACCTCTGTTTTTGATGGAGCGGGCAGCGGGAATCGAACCCGCATCATCAGCTTGGAAGGCTGAGGTTCTACCATTAAACTATGCCCGCTAAACATTCCTTTCTCAACAGCGCCTGCTTAACAGTGCCCACAGGCCTTTAAACTGTTGCCTTTAGCCTTCAAAAACATTCTTACTATTTAACAACTATCTAACAAAGCACCCAATGCGCCCGTTCATTTTTGGTGGCGGGAGGTGGATTCGAACCACCGAAGCTTTCGCGTCAGATTTACAGTCTGATCCCTTTGGCCGCTCGGGAATCCCGCCAAAAATGGCCGTCTATTCTCTTTTTAACCGGATATTGCCGATCACTGCCGGTAATACCCGCATCACGAGGAGAAAAATGGAGCTGGCGAGAGGAGTCGAACCCCCGACCGGCTGATTACAAGTCAGCTGCTCTACCAACTGAGCTACGCCAGCATCTCAATAACGGTGCGCGATTTTAGTGAAACTTAGCGCTATTAGCAACCTTATCGCAGTTATCTTTTAGGGTTTTTTTACTTGGACATTCATCATTTACTTAAATAGGTGAAAATTGGCCAGCATTATACGGTGATTTTTACCCCGCTTTTCGTTTTTATTGTTTATAATCAACATCTTATAATCGAACGCTTGAATCGCTGCTCTGTTATGCTGATTCTACAACTGCTGACCCGCCTCAGAGAGGTTTTGTCTATAGGCTATGTAAATATGGCCCCTACTGGGTAATTTAAGCAACACTCCTTTTCCCGACGGGTATCGCCGACGTCGTTAAGATGGTTTGTGAGTTATAACTGGCACTTATTTGGACTCAGATTTGGCGCTAGAGACATTCATCAAAAATCAGAGGCGTCTTTACCACCGATCACTCTACATTAAGGCTCTTTATCAGCCGCTAACAAGCGCTATATCTTCAACAGCCAATCCATCAAAGACCAAATCGGGTTTATATTCAGTTTTCAATGACAGCGCATCGGCCAAGGTCGCCCCGTCACCACCGGTGATTACCACAGTGGCTGGGTAGGTAGAGGCGATTTTTTCAACAGCCGAAACGGCCGCAAGTAGGCAACCTCGATTTACCGCATCTTCGGTGCCTGCGCCTGGTACAACCATATTTACGGTCTCTATTGGTGCAAAAGACTCTCGCTGCTGCTCGGGTCGAACCTTTTGGGTGCCCCGCCAAAGTGCATCACGCATGAGGCGCAGACCCGGCAGGATATAGCCGCCAACGTGGGCGCCTTCCGGGGACACCAGATCGAGCGTCATAGCGCTACCCACATCAACAACGAGCACTGCGCGCCGATAGCACTTAAAGGCGGCGACCAGGGCTAACCATCGATCTACGCCAAGCGCCTTGATCGGCTCATAGCCACAGGTTACCCCGCCAGCATGAGCAGAGACCTGAGCAATCTGAAGCCCAATATCATACTGGTCAGCGAGCTGTTGTTTTATACCCCTGGTAATTTCAGTAGAAGCCACGGAACACAGACGAGCTTCGGTCACAGAGCTAACAGTGGTGAGATCTAGGCTTTTAGCCAATAAGGAACTTGTTATCTGACAGCCTCGTGCCGACAGGTTTTCGCCATCCATGAGGCGCCATTTTGTCTGGGTGTTGCCAACATCAATTTGTAGCATCATTTAGCTAGCCTCAGGCTAAGTTCGCCGCCAATAAAACTCTGCACCTCTCCATTGGGTAGACGTAATTGAACGGCACCGCGGTTATCGACACCAACTATGGTTCCAGATATTGCATCTCGAGGGGTTTGGATGGTGCCTTGCCGGCCTTTGAACGCGTCTGCATCTTGCCATTCGTCACGATAGTGGCCAAAACCAATAACTTCGAAGCTGTCCAGTAGCTGGAAGATGTGATCTGTTAGATTAGCAGCCAGCTTATTGCGCGACACAGGCATGGCAGACTCTGAATTTAGATCAGTCCAAGGTTGGTCAATATCTACGGTATTTTTCGATGGCATGGCAACATTGATACCGACTCCAACAATGACAGAGCACTGGCCCGCTGGATCACCAATCATTTCCAATAGTATACCGCCTAGTTTTTTGTCTCCAATATAGATATCGTTTGGCCACTTTAGGCCTACATTGCCAATACCCAACTCAACTAGTGCTCGGCGGACTGCAACACCAACTCCGAGACTAAGCCCCTCTAATGCTTGGGCGCCCTGTTCAAAATCCCACAGAATTGACATATAGATATTGGCGGCAAAAGGGCTGACCCAGGCCTTGCCCCTCCTACCGCGCCCCGATGTTTGCCTCTCAGCGAATACAACAGCCTTTGAATAATCAGCATCGGTTTGTTCATGAAGATATTTGTTTGTTGAATCGACACTTTTTAGTATTTCTATGCGTCTAGGTATTTGAGCCTTGGCATTACACAGGTGCTTAACGATAGAGGTTTTAGCTAGCAGCTCCAATCCATTTGCAACCCGATAACCTGTGCCCTTTACAGACTCCACAGGCAAACCCATATCTTCTAACTTCTGTAACTGCTTCCAAATCGCGGTGCGACTAACGCCCAATTGTTCACCTAAACTGCCGCCAGAATGAAAATTGCCATCTTTAAGAATATCTAAAATTTGATTTTGTAAGTCAGACACATGAGCCGCCGATATTATGTTTTTTACTGTGCAATGTTAATCCATATAAAGCGAATGCCAAACACTAATACGACCCAGCCGAAAGATCGCTTGAGACTCTGTTCATTCAATCGATGCGCCAATAGCGCCCCCACTCGAGCAAAAGGTGTACTCGCAACCACAATGCCGAACCAGGCCGGCAGAAATACATAGCCCAGATTTGCACCATGGATGATCTCACTAGGCACATTAGACGCGCTATATACCAGCGTGGCAACTACGCCAATGGGAAACCCACAGGCCGCTGCAGTTCCAATAGCCTGGTGCATTCTGACACCAAAATGAGCTAAAAGAGGTGCAGTTAAGGCACCGCCACCAATACCAAATAGGGCGGAAATTCCTCCTATGCCGGAGCCCAGTGTGACCATTGTTGATGCGCTGGGAAGAGGTCGGTTCTGGGTAATCGGACGATAAAAAAGCATCTGTAAGCCAATACAGGTCAGAAAGCACCCAAACATTAGTTGCAGTACAACGCCATCGAGTGATACAGCAAAAATCCCACCCAGCACAGTCCCAATAATAATACCAGGGCCGAGTCGCAGGACTAGGTCCCAGCGAATGGCACGCTTTTGGTAATGGGTATAAATTGAACTCAGTGATGTTACGACAATCGTTGCCAGAGATGTGCCAATTGCCAAATGGGTGGATATTTGCGCATCAATTCCCTGAGCGGCAAACGCGAAAATCAGTAGAGGGACAATAATGGAGCCGCCACCCAATCCAAATAAGCCACTAATTAGGCCAGATACTGCTCCTAGACCTAGGTAAAACACATATTCCATTACTGGTGCTCTTAATGATTGCGGTTGGGAACATTATGCCTCAACTGGAGACGCAAGACCTACCATTGTAAAACACCCTGCTTAGGGCGCCGGCTATAATAGGCGCCGTGAGCCAGTTAACATTGTCGGGATCATATAGCGCTCTGTCTCGAATCCGTCTGCGGCCAGCCTGACACAGATAAAAAAAAACCCCTGCATCTTAATACAGGGGTTTTTTAATTTAGAAGCCTGGCAATGACCTACTCTCACATGGGGAAGCCCCACACTACCATCGGCGATGAACCATTTCACTACTGAGTTCGGTATGGGATCAGGTGGTTCTAGTTCTCTATGGTTACCAGGCAAACTGGTATGAAGGGCAAGACAATAATCTATTAGCTAGTGATTACATCACTACGCTAATCAGGGCATAGGTCTCACTCTTCAAATTAGGTCGACGATTATTGAATACAATTTTTTCATGGCTAGCATGTACTTCAGACAATCTGTCCGTCGTCTCGCTTGCATTATATGGTCAAGCCTCACGGGCAATTAGTATTGGTTAGCTCAACGCCTCACAGCGCTTCCACACCCAACCTATCAACGTCCTAGTCTTGAACGGCCCTTCAGGGAACTTAAAGTCCCAGGGAAAATTAATCTTGGAAGGGGCTTCCCGCTTAGATGCTTTCAGCGGTTATCCTGTCCGAACGTAGCTACTGGGCAATGCCATTGGCATGACAACCCAAACACCAGGGGTTCGTCCACTCCGGTCCTCTCGTACTAGGAGCAGCTTTCCTCAATTTTCCAACGCCCACGGCAGATAGGGACCGAACTGTCTCACGACGTTCTGAACCCAGCTCGCGTACCACTTTAAATGGCGAACAGCCATACCCTTGGGACCAGCTCCAGCCCCAGGATGTGATGAGCCGACATCGAGGTGCCAAACACCGCCGTCGATATGAACTCTTGGGCGGTATCAGCCTGTTATCCCCGGAGTACCTTTTATCCGTTGAGCGATGGCCCTTCCATACAGAACCACCGGATCACTAAGACCTACTTTCGTACCTGCTCGACGTGTCAGTCTCGCAGTCAAGCACACTTCTACCTTTGCGCTCATAGCATGATTTCCGACCATGCTGAGTGTACCATCGCGCTCCTCCGTTACTCTTTGGGAGGAGACCGCCCCAGTCAAACTACCCACCAGACACTGTCCGCGACCCGGATAACGGGTCTACGTTAGAACCTCAAACATACCAGGGTGGTATTTCAAGGATGGCTCCACGCTATCTGGCGATAACGCTTCAAAGCCTCCCACCTATCCTACACAGATAGGTTCAAAGTTCAGTGCCAAGCTATAGTAAAGGTTCACGGGGTCTTTCCGTCTAGCCGCGGGAACACGGCATCTTCACCGCGATTTCGATTTCACTGAGTCTATGGTGGAGACAGCGCCCCCGTCGTTACGCCATTCGTGCAGGTCGGAACTTACCCGACAAGGAATTTCGCTACCTTAGGACCGTTATAGTTACGGCCGCCGTTTACCGGGGCTTCGATCAAGAGCTTCGCCGAAGCTAACCCCATCAATTAACCTTCCGGCACCGGGCAGGCGTCACACCCTATACTTCCTCTTACGAGTTTGCAGAGTGCTGTGTTTTAGATAAACAGTCGCAGGGGCCTGGTCTCTGCGGCCAACCTCAGCTTAGGGAGTAAATCCCATCACCAAAATCGGCGTGCCTTCTCCCGAAGTTACGGCACCATTTTGCCTAGTTCCTTCACCATAGTTCTCTCAAGCGCCTTGGTATTCTCTACCTGATCACCTGTGTCGGTTT
>Ga0206682_10001079_pt1 | contig 27312 bp, 39 predicted proteins | sample M240m12015metaG_FD_155444 | JGI IMG/M metagenome (GOLD analysis project Ga0206682, IMG submission 155444) | Ammonia-oxidizing marine archaeal communities from Monterey Bay, California, United States - M2 40m 12015 | ecosystem: Environmental > Aquatic > Marine > Intertidal zone | place: USA...
GAAGGAGTTAGAAATGAGTGTAGAACTTAGAACTGTTGTTTCAGATTTAAATTATATTCGTGGCACGGCTACTCCACGCCAACGTTTAATTGATATGACTGTAATGACCCCACATCAGGCTAATGATGTATTTGAATTTATTAGTTACAGTTTAGATCCAAAAATAATGAAAAAACAAGGCGAGCGTACACGTATTGAAGTAAAGCGTGAAACAAATAAACTACGTAGTGCAATCACTGCAATGCAAAATATGGGATTTAATACTCCCGCCAATCTTTCAAATATATAGGAGACTATAATGACGAATGAACTTCAAACTGCAATCACTGCAATCCGTAAAATTCAAACACAATCCGATCTTAATATGCTTGCAGATGTCTGGAAACAGCAAATGACATTTATTGGCAACCAGGCCAAACGTGGGCTTAAAAAAGGTGATGTGGTTAATTGGGAATCACGTGGCTTTGTGCGTACTGGTACTATTACCAAAATGAACCGCAAGACTGTTGAAGTTGTTGATGCAGGCGCAACACCATTTGGTCGCACTGTAACTCGTATTCCAGCCAGTATGATTACAGGAAAGGTTGCAGCATAATGGTAAAAGATAATGAATTCCGTCTGTATGTGAATAATATGTTTCACGCCGCAATGAAAGAGCGGAAAAACTACAATCAGGAAACATGTACAATACAAGAATATTTTGATTTAAATAAATTTTGGTTGAAATCAATGTATAAAAAACATGGTAATTTACTTGACATCCAGGATTAAATTTCGTATAATATCTGAGTAAACAGGGCAAAAGGCACAATACAATGAAAAAGAAATATGATATCATTGAAGTAATGACACTTGCTATCGCAGTTGATGAGAATCAGGGGTTTATTAAAAGTGGATATGGTTATTATGACGTTAAAAAAGAAACTAACGTGTATGATAACAAAACTACAATTAAAAATATTCTTAATGAAACTGAGAATGCTTCAGACATCACTATAACGGACAGTCATCGTGAACAAGCTCAGGAGCTCAAAGAATACTTTGACAGTGTTATTGTAATGAAAAAGCTCACTGGCAGTGTTAATGGATTTGAAGACACTGTGGGACAATTGCTTAACCATAATGAAGTAGATAATTATGGTGTTAGTGTAATTGCTAGTCTGCCAAATAGTTTGCGTATTCAGAAACAACGTGATGAAATGGAAGAGTTTTATGACAAAATGCGAATTTCCAGCCAATACGTTGGCACTGTTGGAAAACGTTTTAAGTTTGAGCTACTAATTCAGGACATTAAATTTATTGCCAAATATAATATTCATTTGGTAACCGGTGTAGAAGGTGAACAAAACTTAGTTAAGTTCTTTTGGAGCAAGGATCCAGACATCAGCAGTATCCTTGTTGGCAAAAAAATGTCAGTTACTGGATTTATTAAAGAACAGAGCATTAGTAAATTCAGTAAATGTAAAGAAACTGTAATTAATCGTGTAAAAATTCAAGAAAGTGCTTGACATTGATCGCGGTTATGTTATCATGTTTATATAAGTTAATTGTAAAGGAGTGAGAACCAATGCAAAAAGTACGTGTTTTAACCGGAGTATATGCCGGAGCAACAATCAAAGATGTCGTTTTTAAACTTGAGAAGCCTTTTAAAGTAGGCCGTAACGGTGGATTTATCACAGTGTGTGGTAAAGATATTCCAGGAATGCCAGATCGTAGGATCCGTATTAAAGTGGAAAGCCCAAACAGTTTTGAAGATGTGTCATCAGATGAAATAGTTGGTACACCAACTCAGGATACAAAACCTCAAGAAACTGATAATCAGATAATTGAACGACTACGTGAGCGGTTCCAAATTTTGGAAGACATGACAGAGGCCGCTATTGATGGAGTTGTTCGCGGAATGGTTGTAACAGGCCCTCCAGGTGTAGGTAAAAGTTTTGGAGTAGAGCAAGTGCTGGATTCAGCAAAGGTTGCGACAAAACTAACCAATGCCCCAGAACGTTACGGTATGGTTAAAGGCGCCAGTTCTGCTATTGGTTTGTACAAAACATTGTATGAATATGCAGAAAAAGGTTCAGTACTTGTATTGGATGATTGCGATACTGTACTGTATGATGAAACAAGTCTAAATTTGCTCAAGGCGGCACTTGACTCAGGTAAGAAGCGTAAATTAAGCTGGTTAGCTGACAGTGCATTACTACGTCGAGAAGGAATTCCAGACACGTTTGAATTTAAAGGAAGTGTTGTGTTTATTACAAACCTCAAGTTTGAAAAAGCTCGTGGTAAGATTGCAGACCATTTGGGTGCTATCATGTCACGTTGCCATTACTTGGACTTGACAATGGATACAATGCGTGAAAAGTTTTTGCGGTGTAAACAAATCGTTGGAGACGGTATGCTTGATGAGTATGGCTTCAATAAAGAGCAACAGGCAGAGTTGCTGGAATATGTTTACGTTAATCGCAACCGACTGCGTGAGCTGAGTTTGCGTATGGTTACCAAAATTGCAGATTTAAGAAAGATGAATCCTGTAAAGTGGAAAACATATGCAGAGTCAACATGCATGCGGAGAGTTTAATTGGTTAGCTTCTCCTCTGTCTATATCACTCTCACTCCAGCTAGCTAATTAAAATGGGGGGATCGAAAGGTCCCCCCACCCTTATCTTATTGACAATTATGGATTAAATGTGTATAGTAATAATATGGCAAAAATTATTTTAAAAGATGAAGTAAACTGCAAGATTGAAGGTCTTGATCTGGACACTCGTAAGAAATTAGCCAACAAGTTTAGTTTTATGTTACCGTATGCATATCATGTACCAGCATATAAACTAGGACGTTGGGACGGCAAGGTCAATTACTTCAATATCGGCGGTACTACATATACAAATCTATTGGAAGACATATTGCCAATATTGATTAGTGAAGGTTATGAAGTAGATATTGATGACCGTAGAAATGAAATTAAATTAGATTTCCCACAAATTACAGAAAAACATTTTAGTGATAAACTATGGCCTGAGAAACATCCAGTGGCAGGCGAGCCAGTGGTATTGCGTGACTATCAGGTTGAAATTATAAACCAGTTCCTCAGTAACCCACAGTGTCTGCAGGAGATTGCAACAGGTGCTGGCAAGACACTGATTACAGCCGCACTCAGCAACCTGATAGAACCATATGGGCGTAGTATTGTAATTGTGCCCAACAAAGACTTGGTAATACAAACTGAAGCAGATTACATTAACCTAGGGTTGGATGTGGGTGTGTATTTTGGGGATAGAAAAGAGTTTGGCAAAACACATACTATTTGTACATGGCAAAGTTTAAACAGCATGGAAAAGCGTTTTCGTAACGGAGACAGCGATGTAAGTGTTGTGGACTTTGCTGAAGATGTACAGTGTGTTATTGTAGATGAGGTGCATCAGGCAAAAGCTGATGTACTTAAAAAACTACTCACAGGAGTATTTGCTAATGTTCCAATACGTTGGGGTCTTACTGGTACAATACCAAAAGAAGATTCAGACAAAATTGGACTTACAATTAGTCTGGGGCAAGTGGTAAATAAACTTGCAGCCAGTGAGTTACAAGACATGGGCGTTCTAGCACAGTGTGATGTGAACGTTCTTCAACTTCAGGATACTGCTGAATACAGCAACTATCAGGAAGAATTAACATACTTGACTACAGATAAACAGCGCCTGGATTACATGGCTGGTTTAATTAAGAGTTTAAGTCTTGAAGGCAATACACTAGTATTGGTTGACAGGATCAAGGCTGGAGAAGGATTAATTGAACGACTCCCACCAGAGTCAGTGTTTATTAGTGGTAGTATGAAAAGTAAAGATCGCAAAGATGAATATGATGAAGTTAGTGAGGCAGACAACAAGATTATTATTGCTACTTACGGTGTGGCCGCTGTTGGTATTAATATCCCTCGTATCTTTAATCTTGTTCTTGTTGAGCCTGGCAAGTCTTTTGTTCGTGTTATACAGTCTATTGGCCGTGGTATACGTAGAGCAAAGGATAAAGACAGTGTTCAAATTTGGGATATAACGAGTACAGCTAAGTTTAGCAAGCGACATTTACGTGAGCGCAAAAAGTTTTATAAAGATGCTAGCTATCCTTTTACTATAGATAAGGTAAAATATAGAAAATGAAAATATTAACAGTAGACAATCAAAGCTATGAATTAGACTTTGTACCAGAAGAAATAGAAGATATACGCTATAGCGTGTTGGATTACAGTAACAAAAATGATGCAGATTATTTCTTCGTCCCACTAGTGTTTCTTGAAATCTTTAATGCTCCTGCCGCAGTGTTACGCATAGGCAATCACATGGTTAAAATGCCGCTGGACTGGAGTTTAATTATATGTGAACCAGATGTTGGTGATCCTGAAGTAGTACCCATTACAAGTTTAAATGATCGTGGCTTTCATGCATTTACATTTAATCCAATTACAGGATTTTTACCACAGTTTCAAAATGTAGAAATTACAAATGTATTTCAGGAAGTAAAATGGACTTTCCCCAAACTTAAATTTGGACACTTTTTAGCAGTACCATTGGGCGATGAGGAAGGTAGTAATTGTGCCTTTTTTGTCAAAGAAACCAGTAAAGTACCTGACATATTGGATACATATCATTTATGGTAAACAGTAAAAAAACATGTGATGCTTTCTTTTGCACCAAACGAACACCTGCCAAATATAGATATTGTTATGATTGTGCAAAAGCAAAAGGACACATCGGTGGTAATGGCATTGGGCTGTTTGGATGGTTGTTTATAATATTCATTGTATGGGCAATATTTTTATGAGTGGGCAAAGACGATTTTTAAAGTTTTGGAGTAGAACAGTTGGCATGCCTGTGGGTGTCAATGATGATGACAAGCCAGAGTTTCTACCTATTAAACAAGAAGATGTTATTAAAGCATTGTGGTTTAGAACCTTCTGGATTGTCTTGCATATTTGTACATGTTGCTTTATAATAGTAGGTAACGGAAAGACTATAGGACTATGGTAAACAAACTTAGTATTAAAGAAGAGATGCGAGCTATTGACGAACGTGACGTTGGATGGTGGGATACTCTTACTGAAGAAGAACAAAAGAAGATATCGCCCTGGGTGTTGATGCGATACACCAGTGCATGTGATACTAATCATGACTCAATACGTGATCACTATTTGTCTATGACTAATGAGTTAGTTAATGTACAGTTTAATACATTACGACATCATGTACAACTACAGCATCGGTTGTTACAGGTAGTTGGCATTGGTAAAGGTCAATATCATCCATGGATAGCACCCGGCAAGCGAAAGAAAAAAAATAAAGTGGCAGACTGGTTATTAACATTGTATCCACAACTAAATGATGATGAACTAGATATATTGTTACAAAGCACAAAAGCAGAATTAAAAAGTCTGGCAGAGTCAACAGGCATGACAGACAAGGATATAAAGGCATTATTTAAATAATGTATACATGTGAGTATTGCAAAAAAAGTTTTAAACGTGAGAACAGTCTTGCTGTACACATGTGCGAACGCAAGCGACGGGCTCTTAATCGCAACGAGAAGCATGTTGTAGCAGGATATACTGCTTACGTCTACTGGTATAAATTGGCAATGGGCAGTAAGAAAGACAAAACATATAATGATTTTGCTGGCAGTCAATACTACAGTGCGTTTGTAAAGTTTGGCAGATACATACTTGACATACGTGCAGTTAATCCAGAATCATATATACGCTGGCTGACAACAAACAAAACTAAATTGGATACATGGTGTAAGGATAGTGTGTACAATCGTTACTTGGCTGACAGTAGTAAAAGTGAAACTGCTGATAGAGCACTGGAACGTTTTGTAATACATGCCGAGGCTTGGAGTAAAACAAGCGGACATCACTGGAGTGACTATTTTGAAAAAGCACCTCCACACAGTATTGTTATACATATTGGTAACGGAAAAATATCGCCCTGGATAATTTACAGTAGTGATAAAGCACAAAAATGGTTGGATACTATTCCCAATGATATGCTCAAGCAAATAGCAGAAACACTGGATCCTAATTTTTGGGTACGCAAGACAAAACTATTCCCACAGGAAGTTAATTTTATAAGAGAGACAATTGGATGATCCCAGCAACAGATATTGACATTGACACAGCAGACAGACGCCGTGTACTGGAATTATTTCCACACACAGTGGCAGTAATTAAACGTGATAAAAAAACTGTTAAGCACAACACAGGTGTATATTTTCATAATATTCCCAGTGATCCGTTTACCGGTATGGCCACAATTGATCACAAAGAAGCAGAAGACCGCGGCTTTTTTAAACTTGATATACTTAACCTAAGTTTATACAAAGACATAAAAACTCCAGATCAATTGGATGAACTGATGCAAATAGAGCCACAGTGGGATTTACTTACACATAATGAATTTACAGATATGTTATTCCATGTTAACGGGCATGGAGATATATTACGTAAACTAAAGCCCACTAACATTACACAACTGGCCGCAGTGTTGGCTATCATACGTCCTGCAAAGCGACATCTGGTTGATAGTGATTGGGATACTATTATGAAACAAGTGTGGATCCCGCCAACAGACGGAACTTATTACTTTAAAAAATCACATGCTATTGCTTATGCACATGTTGTGGTTGTACAAATGAATCAGTTGGTAGCCACTCTGACATGAGTTTCAATACAGAAGAATTTTGGCACCATGGCTTCTGCAAAGTAAGAGAAAATATTCCACGCAGTACAATAGATGCACATCGTACATTTTTAAACTCCAGTCAGATACAAATTGACCGTGGACATGATATACACGGTAACTATTACAGTAGTACACCCAAACGTAAAATACAATGGGCTAATACCTGGAGTCAGGAACTAAGTGAAACACAAATAGTACATGCATGTGATAAGTTTTACATGCCTCAGATAGCATTGTTGTTGGAAGATCCAGTATTGTACCACAGTGATGTGGTAACAACTTATCCAAACTATCAGACAGTACGTCCACATATTGACACACCTTACAGACACGAAAGTTTTGCTGATGAGGATCAGTTCTTGGGTGTACAATGCTTGTTACCACTGACTGAAGACTTTGGTCCACGCACTGGCGGCACAGCATTTGTACCAGGCAGTCATAATACCAAATGGAATATCAAAGACTGTTATAATGGCAAACATGATGATTATTTTACAGAAAATTGTGTAACCACACAAGTAAACTATGGCGAAATGCTGATATGGCATCCCAGAGTATTACACAGTGCAACCCCAAATCATGGTGTGGAAAAACGCCCAGCACTATTAATGCTGTATGTAGAGCGCCACATACATGATGAATTAAGAATAATTGAAAATATTATTAGCTAACTTTTCGGACTAACTGAACATTTTTACGTTTAACTCGTTTTTGCATAATGTCACGCAAACAAATACTTGGTCCATGCAGGACTTCAAAGTCTTTATTTGTAAATGTCACTAATGAATCGCGAAATACTTTAAAACGTCCGCCCATAATAATATTAATTGGAATTTTACGATTAGTTTCCCACCACCATTCTTCTCCCAATTGGAGGAATGATCGTCTTAATTTTGGATCTTTGATTTGATCGTAAATATACATGCTGATAACATTGTTATCAATATTTTGCATAATACCTACATACTCATTGTTGCCATAACTGGCAAGTGTTAAAAATGGGAACTGCTCTAAAAGTTCTTGGTACTGTTTTGATATCGTCATAATAATACTTATCTTTTAATAAATAGTGTTGGAGAATTTATATATGGCACAAGGCACCGGATACATTAACACCCAACGTGGTGATGTCGTTTTGACAACCCGAACGGGAACTACTAGGAACCAACCCAGTAGTTACAAACCTTTTAAACTTCTGAAAGGTGTAGACACTACTATTACGTTTTTTATTAAAGAGCTTGACGCTAGTCCTGTACAATTGCATGACAAAACGATCAAAGCACAAATAACTAAAACTAAAGATAATACTGTCCTTGTTAGTAAAAACTTAAAAATTGCAGACTACGACAATGGTGTCGTTACCTTGCATATCGCTCCTGGTGATATTTCCAGTTTTGATCCTGCCTTCTACAATATACTACTTACTTATACTAATCCAAATAACCAGATTCACGCCATGCATGCAGACCAAAATTACAGGTATTGCTATACAGCAGAAGTGGTAGACGATTGTGGTCCAATGGAAATGGGCGCAAGTTCAGAGGTAATGGCATCAAATTTAATATTTGAAGCTGAAACTCCACTAACTGCATCTGTAACATACTCTGGTTTAACCAGTGCATTGTTTGCAAGCGGTAGCGCAATGGGCAATACTCATTACACCACTGATAAATTTGTATACTCTGGCAGTGGAGTTAATGCTAGTTTAGACATAACCAAAACAAACGGTAATTATGCAGTGAGTGCCACCAATGGTGGAGTAGGCTATAGTGTGGGCGAAACAATTACAATATTGGGAACTTTCCTGGGTGGTGAATCACCAGTACATGATTGTGTGATTACTATTGGTACAGTAAGCGCAAGTGGTGGTATCACCAGTTTAAGTGCAGGCGGTACACCAAACTTTAATAGTCAGTCATATGTTACTAGCTCACTAGCTGGTCCAGCAATGCGAGCTGGTGCATGTAATGGGCTAAACACTGTTAGTATACAGAACAGCGGATTTGAAGGCTCATTTCAAATACAAGGTACACTGTTAAACAATCCAACAAATGATAATGATTGGTTTGTGATCAACCCACACAGTCAGACTGATATCTTTGGTGCTGTAAGTTTAAATAATACCACAAATACACAGTCTACTGAAGCATTTATATTTGACGGTAATTTTATGTATATTAGAATTAAATTTAATATTATCAAAGGATCGATTGACAAAATACTATATAGAAGTTAATATAGTAATATGCATATCGTAATTGAATTCACTAAAAATCTGATACCTGCTGTTTGGAAATCAACTAGTTCTGGCTGGACTAGTGGTAATTGTCCTATGTGTATTACAAATGGACAAGGCAGACCAGATACAAAAAAGCGTGGTGGATTTTATTTTGAAGAAGAAAAGTTTCAGTATAATTGCTTTAATTGTGGGTATAAAACTGGTTGGAGTACTGGTAAGCAGTTGAGCGGGCGTCTGAAGCGTTTATACAGCGTGTTCGGCGCAGATGAATCAGACATACACCGCTTACAAATTGAACTAATGCGTGAACGAGACACAGCAGAATTGTTCATACAAACAACAAAAGAACAAAAGCCGGTACACATGGACTGGCCAATCATGCAGTTACCACAAGACTCGCACCCAATAAAAAACTTTCCAGTTCATGAACTGGATGAAAAGAGTGTTGAACGGTTTGTGTCTGCATGTGAATTTTTAGTAGAGCGTGGACTTGACAACTGGACTGATTGGCACTACAGTACATTTAGTCACTTTCGTAATCGTGTTATACTTCCATTTCGTTACAAAGGAAACATAGTTGGATATACTGCCCGATGGGTTGGCAATGTCCCCAATAAAGAAACAACAAAATATTATGTGCAACAGCCCAAAGACTTTGTGTTTGGTTTAGACCGTCAGGCTGACAAACAGATAACTATTGTAACGGAAGGACAACTGGATGCAGTTGCTATTGATGGCGTAGCTATTGGAAGCAATAATATGAGTGTGGAGCAAAGTAGAATTATAGAACTAAGTGGCAACAGAAATATATTATTACCAGATGCAGACAAGGCTGGTATGCAACTTGTGCGACAAGCAATTAAACGAGGATGGGAAGTAAGTTTTCCGCCCTGGGACGAAGATATTAAAGATGCTAATGATGCTGTACAAAAGTATGGCAAATTATTTACAATTAAGAGTATTTTAGACTTCAGTATAGGAAATCCTACCAAAGCAGAAATAATGGGAAAGACATATTGTAAATGAAATATAGTAGAACTAGGCGAGTAACCGAGCATAACCAAATTAGTTGGCCCGGTTGGGAAAACTTGCCGTTACATGAGGTGGATCATTTGAGAACATTTGTAGTTGAGCCTGACAAAACAACATTACGAGAAGAGTTTGCGTGGTTTCCAAAACGTTCAACTTTTGGCTCGATTATTTGGATGAAATCGTATATAATATACGAAACATGGATAACAATACGTGGTGTAGAAAAGAGACTAGTGGATACAGCATTGTATACACAATGCGAGTTCGTGGAAGCAAAATTAAAAGGTGAAGTCAATTAATGGCAGAAGAATATGGAGTAGATTTACAAAAGCTGTATCTAGAGTTTTTACAAGCAGATAAAGAATTATTTGTACGCTGTAATGCTATTATAGATTCAGAGTATTTTGATCGTAGTTTGCGCAGTGCGGTTCGCTTTATGCAAGAGCACGTGGAAAAATACGGCGACATGCCTACACTTGAGCAAATGAAAGTTAAAGGCAGTGTGGAGTTACAGGACTTACGGGACAATACATCAGCACATCAAGACTGGTTTTTGGATGAGTTTGAAAAGTTTTGTAAGCACAAAGGATTAGAGAAGGCAATTTTAGCAAGTACAGACAAACTGGAAAAAGGTGAGTTTGGTGCTGTTGAGATGATGATTAAAGATGCAGTTGGTATTGGACTTGCAAAAGAACTAGGGTCTAACTATTGGGATGATCCTGCAGGACGTATACAAAGTATCAAGGACAACCGTGGACAAAACAGTACTGGTTGGAAAACAATGGACACTATACTGTATGGTGGGTTTAATCCAGGCGAACTAAACATCTTTGCAGGTGGTAGTGGATCAGGTAAAAGTTTGTTTATGCAGAACATGGCACTTAACTGGAGTTTGGCTGGTAAGAATGTGGTGTATGTTAGTTTAGAGCTTAGTGAAGAGCTGTGTGGTATGCGTATTGACGCTATGGTAACTGGTATGAGTACCAGAGACGTTATGCGCAATGCTGATGATGCCGCACTTAAAGTTAAAATGAAAGGCAAAAAAGCCGGAGTAATACAAACTATACAAATGCCCAATGGTGCAACCATTAATGATATTAAAGCATACATTAAAGAAGTACAAATACAAATGGGCATTAAAGTTGATGCATTGTTTGTGGATTATTTGGATTTAATGATGCCAGTAACAGTTAAAGTTAATCCAAGTGATCAATTTATCAAAGATAAATTTGTGTCGGAAGAACTACGTAACTTGGCAACTGAACTAAACATATTGTTTGTTACAGCATCGCAGTTGAATCGTGGTAGTGTTGATGAAGTTGAATTTGATCACAGTCACATTGCAGGTGGTATTAGTAAAATTAATACAGCAGATAATGTTATTGGTATCTTTACAAGCCGTGCAATGCGTGAACGTGGAAGGGCACAAATACAGTTTATGAAAACACGTAGTAGTAGTGGTGTTGGTAGTAAACTTGATTTAGATTTTAATATTGAGACACTGCGGATAACAGATTTAGATGAAGATGCGGAAGATTCAGATAGTGTAGGAACAAGTGCCATATACGACAAGCTCAAACGACAAAATGGAAGCAGTAATGATTCGTTAGGCATTTCTCAAACAAATAACATTGTTGAAAGTGCTGTTGATAATACTGATAGACTACGTAGTATACTTAAACGTGCTGAATAGTTATTCCTTATCCTCCGGTTGGTCTTGTTTTTGCATTTGTGTGCGTATTCTTTGGTACATGCTCATGTCGCTGGTAATTATTTCAGCGAGGGTTCCCAACATGCCCATTAATACATCACGTTGCTGTGGGGAAGGTAACCGTCCTGCGTCCATAGTCCTCATTGCCGATCGCACAAACCTTACATCTTCTTCTGGTACTAAACCATCGTTGGCAAGTATCATAAGTTTGCTTAGTTGTGCATTATCCATGCCATCGTTATTTTCTTTTAAATCACGGAGTCTATCAATGATAGAACGAATTTCTTCTGCGCTTTTTGACATTATTGTCTCCTTCAATACTAATTATCTATTTCAGCTAAATACCATTAACAAAAGGGCAGAGTATTATGAAAAAACGTACTAGAAGCATCCTTGATGAGATTAATAGCATAAGTGATCAGCGTGATCGCCGTTACATTGTAGAAAATACAGCGGATAACGTTATTGCCAGTGCTAGTAATTTGATCAAATTAATTAACGAAACCTATGATGCCGATACAAGTGCGGATTTAGTTAAGCGTTTTATTAATAGTATTCGTACCCAAGACGAAATGAAATTCCGTCGTGGTATTAGGAAAGCTAATGAAAGTAAAAGACATACTGGGAAGTAACCCACTAAACAAAAAACATCGAGGACCGCACCGTAAACCACGTCATCGTGGTCGTGACTTTTTCAATGAAAGCGGATCAGCACCAGGTGTTGGTCCAATTCATCGTGACGAAATTGAAGCAACACTAAAGCCATTGTCTAATGCATTGGGTGTTGATCTTGTTAGTCAGGCGCTTGGTAGTGTTGGCAAAAAACAATTTAGTGGCGACATTGATGTTGCAATCAAGATCCCCCCAGAAAAAATTGACGAATTTGGCGAAATGCTAAAAAATCATCCGCTAATTTTATACTATGCGAAAACCAGCGTATACATTACTAAAATTAAAATCCAAAATTATGACCCTAACCGTGAAATGTTTGACCCTAAAACTAAAAAAAGTTTAGGTGTACCTGAAGGGCGCACTGGCTTTGTACAACTGGACTTTATGCCAGGCGATCCAAAATGGATGAAAACATATTATCACTCACCACATGAAGAAGATAGCAAGTATAAAGGTGTTTATCGTAACATCATGATTGCCAGTATTGCGGGCAGATTAAACGTGGCGGCAAGTGATGAGAAAACTGAAGATGGTCGTCCAATGGAAATGGAACGTTGGATGTGGAGTTCAAACGGTCTAGTACGTGTTCGTCGAACACCTGTTCCTAAAAAGAACGGCGAAGGTTATACTAAGAAAAACAATAACGAAGTAATTGACGGCCCATATTATGACGATGCATCGATTGCTAAAAAACTACAGTTAGATAGTCCTGCAGATATGGATAGTTTTGAAACACTATTGATAGCCATGCAAAAAAACTATAGTAAAGAACTAACAGCAACAATTATTGATGATTTTAAGCGCAATGGCGTAATACAAAAAATGGGTATACCAGATGAAATTTCGTGAATTAATAACAGAAAATAAAAAGCCCTTGTTGGAAAATGCTGAAGCTCGTATTCATCATCTGGAAGACAAAGTATTATGGGGTGGCAGTGCAGGCGCTCGTCAAGCACTAGACACACTGGAAAATATTCAAGGCAATCCCAAAGCAATCACAGTTAAATGGGACGGTTCTCCAGCAATTATATTTGGACGTGATGAACGTGGCGAATTTATAATGACTGACAAAAGTGGATTTGGCGCAGTAGGTTATGACGGTAAAGTAAAAACACCACAAGCATTACAAAACATGTTGCTTAATCGTGGTAAAGAAGCACCAGACGATGGCCGTAAAGCATTTGCAGCTAGTATGGCACAAGCATTCACAGTTTTTGAAAGTGCAGTACCAGATAACTTCCGTGGATTTATGTGGGGCGATTTATTGTATTACACACGCCCACAAGTTGATGATGGCGACTTTGTGTTTAAGCCACAAATGGTTGTATATCGTGTTAAAGCTGATAGTGATATTGGTAAACGTATTGCCAGAAGTAATGCTGGTGTTGTTATCCACATGAAGATTGATTTGGACGGCAACAAAAGCCGTGCTGATGCAAGTGAATTAAACGAAGGCGCATTACTGGTAATGCCACCTGTAACAGCACAACAGCCACCAAAGATTGATCAAAAGATTTTTACAACAGCAGAATCATTATTACAAAAACACGGCAATGGTATTGACAAATTACTCAATGCTGAAATGGTAAAGCAACTTAAAATCAGTGACTTTAGTAAAATATTATACAGTTATATCAACCACAAAACCAAAACACGTAGTTTAGATAATTTATCTGGAGAGTTTATTGATTGGTTAAGTGGTAGTAAAGTAACTGGGGTCAAACAGGACCGTATACGTCAGCATATTGAGACTGACCCAGCGGCATTCAAAGGAATGTTTGATTTAATTACTGCTATTATGCAGACAAAGAATGATGTCATCCAACAGCTGGACAATCAGGATGCAGACGTTGAGGCCTATACAGACGGTCAGCGTGGCGGAGAAGGTTATGTTATTGGAAATGGCGATGCTAAACTTGTTAACCGCAGTGGCTTCAGTGCCGCTAACTTAAACAAGGTAAAGAAATAACGGATAAATATTAGTATGGAAAAGTACACAGCAAAACAATGGGCAGAGATCGAAGGCGGCCACACAATGAGTGAAGACAAAGAACCAAAATTTGGATTTGTTAGAGACCTTAATGAAAGTCGTCAGTATCGCACACGTCAACAAATACAACGCAGTAATGCACGAGAGATTGTGGATCATGCATTTTTGGATATGATTACATTATATATTTTATATAATGAATTTGACATGGCACCAATTGCTGTTAAGTATGCAAAAAAGACTATGATGTATGGTAATTTTAAAGCCTACAGACAAAGTGGTACAGATTTATATGTAGCATTACATTTAATACAACGAAAAGATGCTGATGCACTGGCTGGTGACAGCTCAGATGATGCGTTACTTCAGCGTATTAAATTTCCAGAACAACAAATTAAAGTATTTTTAAATACAATGAAAATGAATAATATAAATCCATCAACAGCAAGACAGACATTACAGTTGGTTGAACGTAAGTTTTTTATTACAAACAGTGGTTACCGCAGTGTACGCAGACTTGCACAAGATTGGCCACGTATTAATGCAACACAACGAGCGTTGGTGGTCACACGTTTATTACAGTTTTATCGAACACATGCACGTAGAAGTGAATTGTTTGGATTCTTGCAGGACTATGCACGTACTAAGAAACTGGAAATACGCAATGCACACAACGCAGAAACACCAAAAAGCAAAACTATGCAAACTGTTGCAACAGCCGCCGCCATGGGCGCCGCTGGCTATGCAGGGTTCCAAGTAGGCCGAAGCATTGGTAAAAGTTTAGTATAAAGATATAGGAGATCAAGATGCCCATACAGAAGAATGGCACTGGAAGACCTGGAGAACATCTAACAGGCGATATAGAATATTTTACAGCTTACACTCTAGTAGATGTAACTGACAGTGGAATAACAGACCCCAACAGTGGAAACGCAGACGGGTATAATCAAGCACAAAATTTAAATGTATTATTACAAACAATGAGCTTAAGAACTCAACCAATTATCAGTAGTGTAATAAAAAGAACAACACAAGCAATGGCAGATTATAGTTTTGGTACTGGGCATACTGGTAATCAAACAATTTGGATTGTAAAGTTTGCAACAGAATACAAAGGCGCATGGGCAAATGCTGGTGATGACAAATATCATTTGGTGCAAGACTGTGATAGTGTAGCAGTTACAACTAGCTTGGATGATACAGCAACATTTAATGCTAATACTTTTGATACGTCTGATGCAACACATTTAAATTTATATTTTGTTCGAAACGACGAACTATAATCATACAATATCTAGTAGTTTAATTAAAATTCCAATACCTATAAATAGGTGTATGGGATTGATTCCCATTAGGCAAGCAAATAGGCACACTTTCAATAACCCACGGAGTCGGTCACTAGCCTCCGTTAACAAAAGGCCAAAACAATACTCACACTATTGTAACACTAACTGAGTTAGTGAAGACAAAATAGGAAGAGAAATGTCAAAACTGGAAAGAGAAAACCTAGAGGCTCATGTCGATCTTTGCGAAGAGAGGTATAGAGTGTTGGAAGAAAAAGTAAACCGTGTTGGAGACGGCCTGGACCGTCTGTCTAAAGATGTCGCTGAAATGCGAGAAGAAAATATCAAACAACATCAAAGCAGTAATAAAGTAATTATTATGGCTGCTGGCACAGTTATCAGTGGACTATTAGGAACAATTGCGGTTGCCCTAATGGCGTTTTTATAAAACTCCTTGTAATTTGTTATAATGATAAATATATGCAAGGAGTTTTTTTCTATGCATTTAACCGAATTATGTGAAAGCACAAGCGTATCTACAGTATTAGAGGCCAAACTAGTGTGGGCTCGAGCTGGCAAGAGTTTAACACGCAAATATCGCTGTACAGTTGGCAAACGCAAAGGAAGAGTTGTTGCTAACCCATCACAATGTAATGCTCCAATAGATTTAAAAAAGCGTTTTACGCTAAGAAGAACAAAAGCAATGAAAGGTGCCCGTATGGCACGTAAGGCTAAGAGAACTAAGAAGTTTAATCCAGCCAGCAGAATGGTACAAAAGTTGAATAAAAAATGAAAATATTTGAAGGCATGGAAGAATACGGACATCAGATGCACTTAGCTATAAAGGCTATGTTAAAAGATGTATTGACAATGGATGTAAGTGACGAAGAAGCTCGTACACTCACAGATAAACTTGGTCTCAGTGATGTATTGGCATTGGACACAGCATTAGATGATCACAACGAAGAAGCAATTCGTGACATTATAAGTAAACATATGAGCTTGGAAGAATACAGTTTACCAGGACGTGGTGGTAACTTAAAAAGTCAAGCAAGTACTAGACCATTGGCACAAAAAACTGGTGGTACAACAAAGACAACCACAATGACAAAACCAGTAGCAGGTGGAAACAAAACAGCAACTGGCGGAGCAGACGAAATTGGACAAGACGACAACAAAGACGCTGAAGCAGAAATTGCAGATCGTGAAGCAGAACTTGCAGATTTAAAAAAGAAGGCAGGCATCAGATGAGAACAGTTATGGTTAGCGGCGGTATCGAAACCTTTGTTACACTACAGGAAGGTGTCTGGTTGGACAAATATACTGACGCTAAAGTATACAAGGCTGATTTAAATGAACGTGAAAGATACATGGCTAAAACGCTGTGCAAAAAAGGTATCCTAAACCTACATGTTAGGGAAGGAAAAACATTTTATACTCGAAACATTAATAGGTTAATATCATGAAACTTGACTACAGCAATACAGAAGTAATGGCTGATTTATTACGCCGTTTGGAAAACGCTACCACACATGGCGCAAAGCAAATGATCGCAGAAAGTGATAGTTGTAAAGAAACATTTCTAGCACTTAATACTCATCGTACACAAACTGGTGTGCGTATGGGCAATTATGATATTGTTGTTGAAAAGGTCAACATGGATGGCCTAAAAAAGAATTACTACACTATTATTGATACACAATACGACGAAGTACTTTACAAAGATTTAAGTTTATTTGAAAGTGCATTGAGTATTACAAAAAGATTAGTGTTCAACAGAAGAACTATTGATTGTAATAATATACAATCACTGGATGCAAACTACGATAGTTATGTCCGGGAGGCTTATCATTATAAGCAAAAAATAAAACATGTTAACCAAGATTATTCAAGACTTGACGTGTTTGAAGCCAAGTACAGCAATGTATTGGGTAAATTAAAAAATACTAAAGAGAAAATTCTAGAAACTCTATAAATACAGTAAACTAAACGGAGATCGAACAATGTTTTTACAAGATTTTGAAACAAAAGAGTCAAAATTCGGAAAAATGCAAAGGTACTTGAAAGAGAACCACGGCTACGAACTTGACATGAGTGCAATGGATGCAACAAAAGTTGCAGACATTATTAACAGCACAACAAATAAAATGAAAGTAACAGAGGACTCAACAGAGTACACTAGGTTACATATGATTGCTGAAAGTCTTAAATTATGGACACCAGCACCAGTGCAAACTGAACTAACTGACATGGTTGCAGAAGCTGTTGACGACGACGGTGTTGAGCAAGCTAAAGTTATCTTGGCTGCACAGGAAATGAATGACGAACTACAAAAAATGGTAGAGCGTGTTGCAGAGATGCAAGTTCAAGACCTTATTCCACTAGTGGATGCTATGAAAGCAGAACTAGGTATGGAGCAAGCGGAAGCATTTAATAGTGCAGCCGATACAGCATTAGGTGGACTATTAGACACAGTTAAAAGTACAAAAGAAGCAGTTGAAAATGCTATCTTGGGTGCGCAAGGTCAAGCACCAGCAGTTGACATGGAAATGCCAGCCGCTGATATCGGTGCTGACGATGTTGATATGACTGGCATGGATGCAGATGCACCAGACGATGATGCATTTGGCGGTGACGATGCTGCTGCAGATGCAGATGGCGAACCAGAAGGACGTGAACTAAAAGCTGAATCAGCTGATGTATTTGATACAATGTTGGAAGAATTACAGTCTAAAGTAAACGAAAATGGCGAAGTTAGCCGTGCTGATCTCGAAGGCGCCCTGGCACAGTTTAGAGCAAAATAATATGAGATTTAAGCAGTTAGTAGAAAGTAATTATGAAGGTGAGTTAGAGGATGCAATTGTAACACTTCTAACAGCCATTGGTGCAGAGGGCATTAATACAGTTGATACTGATCAACTTGTACTCGATCTCCAAAACCAAGGATTCAGTATTAACAAAAATAGCCTTTTTTCAACACTAAACGGCTTACCAATAGTTGCTAACGCTAACAGCGAAACAATTCAAATTCGCGGCGCAGATATGACACGTGCCGCGGATTTAAAAACAAGAGACAGAGAACAAAGTAAAATTACAAAGGATGCGCAAAAGCAGGCTAAAAAGGATCTAGGATTATGACATATCAATTAAACAAAACACAGGCCCGTAGCCATGCAAGAAGTCAATTAAATATTTTTGATGAAGTAAACACAATTATGCGCAAAGTTATTGTTGCCAGTGATGCTGGTGATTACAGTGTAACCGTAGACGATGGTACTACTATGACAGAGAGTACGCCCACCACCACAGTTACAGGTACTGTAAGTAATCCAACAATAACAGGAACACCAACACTGATAATTGCTGGTGTGACAATTACATTGGGTACAAGTGGAACTAATTTAAATGCAATTATAGCCGATATCAATGATAGTGGTGTAACAGGCTTAGTAGCAAGTAAAGATGCTGGTAATAGCTTAGTTTTGGCGTATACGCACCCACAGCAAGCTAGCTGGAGTGTAACGATCGGTAGTGGAACTGCAAACACAGACCTGGGATTAAGTGCAAGCACATTGAGCCCAACCACACCTTCCAGTGTCACTTACAATAGTGTACACACTGGCGCAGTAACAGATCGTAAAAGTGATGACGAAATGACACAAGTTAGATCATACTTTACTAACTTGGGGTATAACATTCAACAACAAACCAATGCTACTACCGGAAAAACCTTTAAATGGATAATTTACTGGTAGACAAACACTAATTTATTTGTTATAATACTAAGTATGTTAACAATAAATGAAAAATACCCGTATAAAGAATTAAAGCGTACAGAAGTAGACGGTAAACGTCTATATCAAAATCCGTATGGAGACCCTGTACCCAGTGTAACAACAATCCTAAGCGCCACACAACCAGCTGAAAAGCGACAAGCATTAGCTAACTGGCGTAAACGTGTTGGTACACAAGAAGCACAGCGTATTACAACAACTGCCGCCAATAGAGGCACAGTTATGCACAATATCCTGGAACACTGGGCATTGGGCGAATACGAAACTTATAATCCTGGCAACAACTTAGTACATCAACAAGCTAAAGCAATGGCTAAAGTTGTTGTAGATAATATTGAAAATGATGTTGATGAAATATGGGGTACAGAAGTAAACTTGTGTGCCGCTAACTTGTATGCTGGTACAACTGACTTGGTTGGCATGTACAAAGGCAAACCAACTATCATGGACTTTAAGCAAACCAATAAGCCCAAAAAGCGTGAATGGATTGAAGACTATTTCCTTCAGGGCGCCGCATATGGTATTGCACACAATGAAATGTTTGAAACTAAGATTCAAAACATTGCTATCTTTATGTGCAGTGGCGATTGTGAATGGCAATTGTTTGAGGTCAAAGACGAAGAATTTAAACATTACGAAACACTGTGGGCTAAAAGATTAGAACAATTTTATAATCTTTAAGACGCATAAATATGTTTAGTGGAGAAAAAATATGGCAGATACACGCATTAGTAAAATACAAATTAGACGAGGTGATATTGCAGACCTTCCAATCTTAGCCCCTGGCGAGTTTGGTTATGCAACAGATACACAACGACTATTTTTAGGAAATGAAGAATACACAGTTGGAACAGGAAATGCAGTAAGGACAGTGTTTCAGTTACCCTCAGGTGCTGATTATCCGTTAACAACACTTAATATTACAAACCCTTCTTTGTATTTGAACAGTACATTAATCAATGGTGCTGATTATACAGTTGCTGGTACTACTATTACTTTTGGCTCTCCACCAGCCGCTGGTACAATCACAATGAAGTTCAATAGTGAAATTTCCACTATTAATGACACAGTGCGCCCAGGAAACTTACCGTTAGCTGCTAGTGCAGTTGCTGGTACTGCAACTGGGTTTGGTTTTGATACATCAGTTTACGATACAGCCTTTATCGACTACAGTATTAAACTGGCAGGAGGCACAGGTTATCGCATGGGTCAGTTAAGAATATTGATTGACAGTAGTGCAGGAACAGTGTATATTGATGATCAATACAACACGTTAACAGCAAACGTAGACGTAGTGTTTGCTGGAAACATCAATGGTAGTGATTTTTCACTAACATATACTAATAACGAGACTTCAACAGCAACCCTTTATTATACGTTCAAATTTTGGAAAATGTAAATCAGCTTAGAACCATGTGGTTTGAATCTCCTCAGAAGCGACTAGCCTCTTGGAGAAACTTTAGAAAAGGATTGGACATCAACGACTTATTACATACATGTCGTGATGTTTGTGAGTGGTGGAGGTTTGCTCCACTAAGTAATATAAGTTTGGATCCATATGATATCGAAACTTGGCCAAGTGTGTGGGAGATGCTACACCGCGGAGATTACTGTAAATTTAGTACTGCAATTGGCATGTCATACACGCTTTTTTATATTGACGAAAAAGTAGAAAATCGTATTATAAGAGTGTATGATCAAGCAAATTCAGATATATATATGACAGCATTGATTGATGGCCGTTGGTTACTTAACTACAACCTCAGTGAGGTTGCAGATTGGTCGTCTGTAAAAGACAGTCTACAAGTGCAAGAAAGTTTTTTATGTAAAGACGTAGTTGAAGTAACAAAACACAATCTATCAGCATAAGATAAGAGGAAAGATGAAATAATGAGCGACATACAAATAATTAAAAGAAACGGCGATCGAGAAGATTTAGACATAGACAAACTACACAAAGTTGTATTTCATGCATGTGAAGGCATCAGTGGTGTAAGCCCAAGCCAAGTAGAAATAAAAAGCCATATACAATTTTATAATGGCATTACAAGTGAAGACATTCAAGAAACATTAATAAAAAGCGCCGCTGATTTAATTAGTGAGGAAACGCCCAACTACCAGTGGGTAGCGGGTAGACTTATAAATTATCATTTGCGTAAAATGGTATACAGTCAGTATGACCCCTGGCACATCAGCCGCTTGATTGAAGTAAACACTGAGCGTGGATTTTATGATCCAGAATTAGGCTCAAGTTATTCTCAAGCGGAATGGGATATACTAAACAACTATATTAAGCACGAACGTGATAACAGCATTGCATATGTTGGTATGGAACAGTTTCGTGGCAAGTACTTGGTACAAAACCGTGCAAGTGGTGAAATATTTGAAACACCACAAATGGCATATATGTTGATTGCCGCTACATTGTTTAGCGACTATCCAGTGGAAACACGTATACGTTGGGTCAAAGACTACTATGATGCTGTTAGTACATTTGAGATTAGTTTGCCAACACCAGTAATGGCAGGTGTACGTACACCACAGCGTCAATTTAGTAGTTGTGTACTTATTGAAACAGGCGACAGTTTAGATAGTATTAATGCAACATCAAGTGCAGTTGTAAAATATGTAAGCCAAAAAGCAGGCATTGGTATTGGTGCAGGTAGTATTAGAGCTATTGGTAGCCCTATACGTAAAGGAGACGCAACACACACGGGTGTCATTCCTTTCTATAAAATGTTCCAAGCGGCTGTTAAGTCATGTAGCCAGGGTGGTGTACGTGGTGGAGCGGCAACGCTATACTATCCAGTCTGGCACTTGGAAGTAGAAGATATGTTGGTGCTTAAAAACAACAAAGGCACTGAAGACAATCGTGTGCGTCATTTAGACTATGGTGTACAATTTAACAAACTTATGTATGAGCGTCTGCTTACAGGTGGAGATATTACACTGTTCTCACCGAGTGATGTTCCTGGTTTATATGAAGCATTTTTTGCTGACCAAGACGAATTTAAACGTTTGTATGAAACAGCAGAGCGCAATACAAGATTACGTAAAAAGAGTATCAAAGCAATTGACTTGTTTAGTGCATTTATTGAAGAGCGTAAAAACACTGGTCGTGTATACCTAATGAACGTGGACCATGCAAATGATCATGGTGCATTTGATAAAGCAGTTGCACCAATACATCAGAGTAACTTGTGTAGTGAGATTGATCTACCCACCAAACCATTAAACCATGTGTTTGATGAAGAAGGTGAAATTAGTCTTTGTACACTGAGTGCTGTAAATTGGGGAGTAATGCGTGGTGTTGATAACTTCAAGAGTGCATGTGAACTAGCAGTGCGTGGACTTGATGCATTACTGGACTATCAAAAATATCCAGTATTAGCGGCTGAACTAAGCACAATGAAACGCCGACCAATTGGTATTGGAATTATTAACTTTGCATATTGGCTTGCTAAAAATGATACAACATATCAAAATCCCAACTTGGAACTTGTGGATGAGTGGGCAGAAGCATGGAGTTACTATCTAATTAAAGCAAGTGCAGATTTAGCGGCAGAACGTGGAGCATGCCCTGGCACACCGGAAACATTGTATGGCAAAGGTATTACACCAAACATGACATACAAAACAGATGTTGACGAACTTGTTCCACATCAAGAACGTATGGACTGGAAAAGCCTGCGTGAACAACTTAAACAAACAGGTATCCGTAATTCAACACTAATGGCATTGATGCCAGCAGAGACATCAGCGCAAATTTCAAACAGTACAAATGGCATTGAACCGCCACGTAGTTTTGTAAGTGTTAAGCAATCCAAGCATGGCATATTAAAACAAGTTGTGCCGGGTATCCACAAACTAAAAAGTAAATATGACCTACTGTGGGATCAAAAGAGTCCTGAAGGTTACTTAAAAATTATGGCAGTGTTACAAAAATATATTGATCAAGGTATCAGTGTTAACACTACTTACAATCCAACATTCTTTGAGGATGAAAAGATCCCAATGAGTGTTATGCTACAGCATCTTATTATGTTTTACAAATATGGTGGCAAGCAATTATACTATTTTAATACATTCGATGGTCAGGGCGAACTTGACATCAACGCAGAAGACAGTGAACTAGCCGCAGGTCAGATGGATGACGAAGACTGCGATGCTTGTGTAATATAGGGAAGAGTGAACAATGAGTGTTTTTAACAGCAACAAAGAAGGCAACCACACGGAAGCATTAGCGTTTCTAGATCCAGAAGGCGGGGTAGACATCCAGCGTTACGATACGCTGAAGTATCGTAAGTTTGATCAGTTAACTGACAAACAATTGGGATTCTTTTGGCGTCCTGAAGAAGTTGATGTATACAAAGACGGAAAAGACTTCAAAGATTTAAATGAGCATGAACGTCATATCTTTACAAGTAATCTCAAAAGACAAATCTTGTTGGACAGTGTACAAGGTCGTGCGCCAGCTGAAGCATTTGGTAGCCTAGTTAGTATTCCTGAATTGGAAAACTGGGTAATTACATGGACATTTAGTGAAACAATCCACAGTCGTAGTTACACACATATTATTCGTAACATTTATAATGACCCAACAAAAATCTTTGATGAGCTCATGGACATTCCAGAAATTGTAGATTGTGCTGATGATATCTCAAAGTATTATGATGACTTGATTGAGAAAAGCGGATACTACAGTTTACTTGGTGCAGGAACGCACACTGTAAATGGTAAAAAAGTAGAAGTTAATCTATACGATCTTAAAAAAGCATTGTACAAAACTATTATGAGTGTAAACATCTTGGAAGGCGTTCGCTTTTATGTATCGTTTGCATGTAGTTGGGCGTTTGCTGAACTTAAAAAGATGGAAGGTAATGCTAAGATTATTAAATTAATCTGTCGTGATGAAAATCTACACTTGGCAAGTACACAATACTTGTTGAAAATCTTACCAAAAGACGATCCAGACTTTATTAAGATTGCCAAAGAGTGTGAAGATGAAATGGTACAAATGTTTGTTGATGCTGTTGACCAAGAAAAAGCATGGGCAAGTTACTTGTTTAAAGATGGTAGTATGATTGGTCTTAACGAGCAACTACTGAGTGAATTTGTAGAGTGGATTGCAAACAAACGTATGACAGCGGTTGGATTGCCAAGCCCATATAAAACTCCACAGGCAAGTCCATTACCATGGACACAAAAATGGATCAGTGGTGCAGACGTACAAGTAGCACCGCAAGAAACAGAAATTAGCAGTTATGTGATCGGTGGAGTTAACAAAGATGTTAGCGAAGATACTTTTAAAGGAATGAGCTTATGAGAGAAATCGTTGTATACAGTAAACCAAATTGTCCTTACTGTGTCAAAGCAAAGCGACTGCTCGATCAGATGGAATTACCTTTTACTGAGAGAGTAGTTGGTGTAGATGCAACACGTGAGCAACTATTAGAGGCGGCTCCAAATGCAAGAACAGTACCACAGATTATTATAGATGATAAAGTAATAGGTGGCTATGATCAATTAGCTACATATATTGAAACTACAGGATTTAATGGAACAGGTTATAGCCTCTGATAGGCATCGGCAAGATTATATACGGATACTACATTACATAGATACGTATACAGATATCGAGTACTTTAAAGGATATTTCTTAGATATTGGTGTACACCAAAAACAAGAAATGTTATTATTTGCTAACACATTTGCAAACTATGTTGGCTATGATGCAAATCCATATTACTGTAATGAACTGAATAAAGCAGGGTATACTATAGAAAATTACATTATAAGTGATAGTATAGGGCAAAAAACTTTATATGTTAGTGGTACTCCAGGGTATGACAGTTTAGTTCGAAGTAATGTAACAGATGTGATAGGAGAAGTTATAGTACCCTGTCAAACAATAGATAACTTATGTAAAAATAAACTTAGGGTAGATATAATAAATGTGGATGTTGAAGGCCACGACGGAAATGTGTTAGTGGGTGCTAGATCAACAATAGAAAAACATAAACCATTACTGATTGTCGAAACATTACCAGATTATATTAAGCCTTGGTTAGAGTTACAGGGTTACATTTTTTATCAAGACCGAGATTGGTTTTGTATTCCAAGGAGAACATAATGATTATTGATATTAATAAAAAGGGCGATGTTATTGCCCTTAAACTTACAAGCGGAGAAGAGGTTATTGGCGTGTGGCAAGAACACAGCAACGGTCAAATACGTATGCGTAAACCACTTGCTATGGTAATGACAGAAAAAGGCCCAGCAATGGCTCCATATTTTGCAACAGCAGATGTTATGACTGACACACCAGAGATTTCGTTTAACGAAAACTTGGTCGTAGCACAAGCCAAAGCACATAAGCCATTTAAAGATGCTTATATGCAAGCAACCACTGGTATTGACACCAGTGCTGAGGGATCTAAACTTATTTTCTGATAAATATCATTAGATAGGAAAAAGTTATGCCAGCAGTTCATAGAGATACAGACGCAAGAGCATGTGGTGCTCAAACAAACGCCGCATGTGAACGTGTTTATACAAACAATTTAATAACATCAGTTGATGGTAATCCCAATAGTCACGGCGGAGGCAACCTAAATGCCGCTAATCCTAATGTGTATATTGGTGGAATACTCACTGTTATTGTAGGCAATAGTGCAGGTGCAGATAGTTTATGCCCTATTCCAGGCGGAAGTCATTGTAATCCAAGTGCTACATCTGGTAGTAATAATGTGTTTATTGGAGGGTAACAATGGCGTCAACAGATTTTCCAAATGGTTTAGCAAGTGTTAATGAGTACTTAGATACTCGACATCACACAAATACTGATATTCAAGGCCAGATAGGCGATAACGCAAAAGTTGTTGTAAAGAGTGAGTATGATTTCTCATTACGTGAAATCATATGTAACCTGTTGGCTGGACGTGGTATTAAATTACCAAACATACAAGTGTGTTTGAGTGTTAACCTTAAGGCAATCTTGGGCGTGCCTGGAATACAAGCAGAACTACTGGATGCGTTAAATGAACTTGACAGTGAATTTGACAAGTTTATGACACACACTGGTATTGAAGAAACACTGGGCCGTGTAAACAGCGCACTTGCTGAAGTAACACAGATAGCAAATATGATTAACTTCTGTGCTACACCAATTGAACCAATAGCAATTCCAAACATACTTGAACAAACTATGGATAGTTTCCTTGGTGCTGGTAAAGACATTATTAATGCTATTGGCAATATGGTTCCAGATCAAGTTGGTGGATGTCTTGGGTTTAATGGACAGGAATTTAACTTAAATTTATTTAATGGCGGTATACTTGGTGATATATCCAGTCAGTGGGATGCTATCAAAGGCGGATCACTAACACAAAACCAACTTAACGGTTTAGTGGCAAGTATTAACAGTGTAAAAGATGACCTAAGGTCACTAATGGATCGTGAAAACAGCGTTGTAGGTACTGAAGGTACACTGGGCGGCAGTATGTTTAGTAATGATGTTAGTACAACCACAAACACTGATATGGGCTTGATGCATAATGCAGATGCGGCAGGGATACAAGGCAACACACGTCTAGCAAGTCAATTAAAAGCACAGTATGACCGATTGGCCGGATATCCAGTAGTTGACAAAAATGGTAAGGTATACAAAAATATATTTGAACTAATACTGGAGCCAGGGTTAATAGCATTATTGGATAGTTTACAAGACCCAAGCCCAGAAATTAGCCAAAGACAGCCAGTTTTCAGTTATTGTGGTGAGATTGTGGGATACACTGCATCAATAACACAAGATGATCCAGACAACAGTAGTGGATATGTACCAGCAACAACTACCCCAGA
>Ga0206682_10001083_pt1 | contig 27283 bp, 47 predicted proteins | sample M240m12015metaG_FD_155444 | JGI IMG/M metagenome (GOLD analysis project Ga0206682, IMG submission 155444) | Ammonia-oxidizing marine archaeal communities from Monterey Bay, California, United States - M2 40m 12015 | ecosystem: Environmental > Aquatic > Marine > Intertidal zone | place: USA...
TTCTTAAGGACTTACAGGCGTGTTTAGTAAGAATTTTAAATCAATTATAACGCCATAAGGAACGTTTTTAATAAAGTCGTATTTCTCTAGTGCATCAACTATATAACCTACTAAACTAGGGAATTTAACATTTGCAGCATCTAATTCTGCTTTGTACTCTGGTTTTAATCTTTCTAATAAATTCATAATGTATTGTTTTTTAGTGTAATAATTGAAATTCAATAAATGTTAATTGATTGTAAGGCTTATCATATTTTCGTAATGATAAAATTTCTAATTGTTCTCTTGTGTAATTTGTCATAATGTATTGTTTTAATTAATATTTAAGCAAATATAAAACAAATAATCCAATAAAAAAAATATAAACACATTATAAACAAAAAAACCACCCTTTTACAGGTGGCTTAATTTGGCTGGTTAGCCTATTTTAAAACAAAAACAATACACTACAAATATACGTTAAGTATCTAGTTCTTTAATTAACAATTCGTATTTTTCTATTAACATTTCTAAATCTGTATTATCTAGCTTTACAGTTTTATTTGCTTCTATATGCAGTTCTTCTGCTAAACCGTCATAATAAGTGTTGTCTAAGTTTTTAGAAAATTTATACTGTTCGCCATACCTGAACACATTGCAACCAGCACACTGCACCTGACAATTATGTTCGTGCCACCTAGTAGAATAGTGTTTACGACTTTGAAAATGTCCGTTTTGTAGCTTCTTCCAATGGTCTTGTTTACCACAAGTAAAACATTGAGCTATATCATTCTTAGCAAACCTACGTCTTATATATATACTAAATATTTTATCTAGTTTTTCTATTAATTTTTTACGTTGTGTTTTTTTTGCCATTTGATTAGTTCCCCTAAGTCTTATATTTTATTTAACTTTTTATATCTATTTATTTTGTATTTGTTTTTTATGCCTTTAAGGGCAACAAAACATTTAACTAAATGTCTAGTTTTAATAAAAAATCCAAAGTTATATATTTTATCTTAGAAAAAAAAGTAAAAAACTATTTATTTTTCCAATGCTTAGTTATCTTCTCTGCAGAACGCATACCGAAATAACCACCATAAACCAAAAGTAATAAAGAAGAAAGTAAATCAATCCAGTTAGGGTCTATTTTAAAGCCCTCTAATGAACTATCTAATATAATATAAATAAACAGTGTAGCGGTTAAAAAAGCAAGTGTTAGGGGTCTTATATTGCGTGTTAAGTAGCTTTCTGTATTGTTATCTGAAACCCATCGCTTTGTGGTTTCTTGCATTTCTATTTTATCGAAGTTTAATTCTTCTAATAAAAGTTGCTTATCTGCTTCGCTTAATTTATCGTCTGTACTTATTTTACTAGCTAAAACCTCTAAGGCTTCAATCCCTGAAACGTTACCGGCTATTTTTAAAAGTTCTGGTGCAACTTCTTTGCCTTGCTTTAATAACCAACGTAAAGCATCGCCTACCCTTGTGGTTCCGTTTTCTTTTTTATACTTACCCATTCCAACGTGCTTTTGTTTTTCTTATATCATAATGCGTAAATGTTTCGTACATTCCTAAACCGCCTTGTAATATTTCGCCTGATAGCATAAGGTTATCTAAATAGTCGTAAGTATCTAAAATAGGGTCTAGTCCTTGAATAACAATATCAGCAGCTTTGCCTAGTAAGTGTTGAGAATTTTTAGAACCTTTAACCGCATCTGAACTGTTATGTGCTTCACATCTATAAGCACTATTTATTGTTATAGGCATAGCAACGCAATCTCTAACGTACTGTAATTGGTTTGCTAGTTTAGTTATATTTACTAAAACATCTTCAGGCATTTTACAACCACACTTGCAATCAAACTCTTTTATGCTAAAATTCTTAGTCATTCTTTTTCTTGTGCGTTTCGTATATTTTTTGTGCCGTATATCCTATGGATAAAAGCAATAATATAATTTTTAAACCATTTTCTATATGCGTAAAACTAACCCCAAAGGTTACTGCATTTAATATCGCTATTCTCAAATCTTGTATATTCATAATTTTATACTGGGCAGCCCAATGTTATATCCCACGAAGTTCCATCTAATGGTGCGTAAACTTTAACTAAAGCTACCTCTGTGCTTGTTGTTTTACTAAAATTAGCAGTACCTGTACCAGTTCCAGCTATCGTTTCACTAGGCAAACCTCTTAAAGCTAAAGCGTTATCTAGGTTAGTCTGTTCCGTTGCTAGGCCTCTATAACCAGTATCTATAACTTTAACACCGTCAAACCACACCTCAAATTTATCTGGCACGTTTTTAGCATTAAAATTAAGTGTTACAGTTCCAGTCCCAGCTCCTAAATTAATGTTTAAAAGAGTAGGGAATTTTTCTCCACCAGTATATGAATATTGAGTGCCGCATACTCCTTGCTCTATTGCACAAAACTCTGGAAACTCTGGTACACTTGCTTTGTTTTTATCATCACCCCAATGTGAATAACAATATATTTCACCCCAATTTATAGTATTTGCCATTATTATTTTATTTTATATTCTAAATATGAAAGCCCAAAAAAACTGTGCATTCCTTCTGTATCTAAGTCGCAACTGTATGTCTTCCAACCCCAAGGGTGGTCTTTTAAGTCACTCCATATAACGTCCACGTGATACTTGTCGCTTAAAATAGGCTCTTTAATCATTTGCATTTCACCGTCTTTAATCTCGTATTCACCTTTTTGTAAAACTATATTTCCTAACTCAACAATACTATGGTTATGTGTTGGATATTGGTTACCCTTAAAGTCATAGTCCACGCCTAAATCTTCAATTTTTTCTTTAACTTGTTCTTTGTCGTTAAATTCGTATTTGCCTATTTTCATAATTCCGTTAATTTTACCATTTCGTTATTATCTAAGGCTTCGTCAAAAACTTGTATTTCATAAACTTCACCCTCAAATTCATTACTGCTATATGATTGTTGAAACTGGAATGTTTCTAAGTCACTAAAAAATCTACTAGTATTTAAGTAACTGTTTAAAAGTTGTCCGTTTGCAAAAATAGAATAATTGCCATTGTTCCACCTTATAGCTGCTTTAATTCTGCCGCCATTGTGTGCTAAGTCATAATCAAAAATTGCCGAACCTGCTGGTGCATCGTGAGCATAAAATTCTAAAACATTGCTTGTTCTGAACCTAAAAAACATTTGATTATAACTCCCACCTACTAAAGATATTATGTTTCCGTTTGTATCACTTGCATCGACTGGAAAAGGTTTAACGTCTATAAATGCGACCCCCTCATTTTTATTAAATTCTGGGTCACCATATAACCCAGTCGATACTCTAGTTTCTTTGTTTCTTGTAGCTATACTACCCTCTGTTTTTATGTAGCTAGACCCATATATTTGTTCCTCAACTTGTGACCCCCAAATAAAACAATTAGCATTGTTGTTTACGTCTGTGTCATCAATATCGCCCTGTGTAAATCTGGGACTATAAGAGTGCGTTAGTATATTATAACCGTCGGTTGTATATGTAAAGTATATTCTAAACCAACCATTGTCAAACTCCTCAACCTTTGAGCTTATTGCAGTAAATATACTAGTTGCAGTATAAGAAATTATTTGCTTAGTTAAAAAATTAAATCTTAAATCTACCCACGCACCAGAGCCTCTAGCTCTAATGGCTAAAAAGCTACCCTCACCTTTTTTTACAAAAATTGAATTAGTGTAAGTCTTAGCACCATAACCTATGCTTATAGCATCATATATATAACTAGCAGCAGTACTTGTTCTTTGTATTTTATCAGCACTTTCTGTACCGTCTGGTGAAATCGTATCGTTTGCAGTAACTGTTATATTTGTTTTAGTCCACGCTGCATTGTCAAACTCCTCACTTCTAATTTGTTTATTTGTAGATACACCCTCTAATAAAAGGCTAGGACATTCACCACTCCAATTTAATCTAGGATTGTCTGAACCTAAAACAAACTCAATTAAACCATCTTTATTTATTCTATTTGCAGCACCGTTTCTTCTTAGTTCAAAATCTCCGTCACCATTTACTGGTAAAACTGAATAAACTTTCAAAAATTTCTCCGCACTAGGCACTAATGCTAAAATTGGCTTTTTCATTATCTCTCTATTATTATTGATGTACTAGTACAATACCACCACTGTCCGTTCACTTGTAGTCTTAGCGTTACCACTTGACCTCTGTTTATTTCTATTGACCTACCAAAATCTAAAAGTACTACTTCTCTAACATTATTGCCGTATGAACTTGTTTGACTTCCTTTTAAAACTCCGTCTATATAAACGCTTAAAGTCAAAGAGCTTCCGTTTGGGAACTGTCTAGTTGAGTATGGCATTGATGACAATTGAAATTGACTAAAATAAGCATCAAAAGGTACTCCAATACCGCCATAAGCATAAGGGAAGACTGTTGTAGCTCCTGTACCGTACAAAGTATAAGTAGAAATACCACTAATATAGTGACGCCAAGTAACAGATATTTTTTCAGTCGTTAAACCTCTGCTAGTGTATTCTCTTGTTTTAGCTTTTAAAACGTTATTTATCATTTAGTCTTTTCCTTTACTAAAGGTTTGTCCTGTTTTTTTAAATAAGACATTAACTTATTTAAGTTTTTTTTCTTTACTTTATACTTCATAAAACCCAACCATTAAAAACCGTATCTGTATCTGGGCTAATATCGTCATTTGTGTTACTTGTGTATTCTGGAAACTTAGATTGATTGAAGCATAAATAATCTACTAACCTTGTGCTATAATAATTTGCATATTCCCTAGCCTTACCTACTAAATAGTCAACTTCGTTTTTATTTACGTTTTCGGCTGTTTCGCTAGAATGTTTAAATACGCCGCCATTCTTAATTTGATATGCTGCAAATGGAATATAATTAACTTGAGCAAACCATATAAGGGTTGGTTGTATATAATCGCTTACAAGTGCTAAATAATCACCAGATAAAGTACTGTTTTCAATATCCGTACTTATTCGGTTATATAAATCAGTTCCTAGTAGGTTTTGGATGTCAATTTCTTGACCTAGTTTTATAAACTGTATAAACTTATCAGTATCAACATTCCCATCTAAGATGGAATTTCTTACTAAGTCAGTTCTTGATATAAATAATGCTGTTGCCATTTAGTTTTTGAATTTCATTTTGTTCCAATATTCAGCAGTATAACCTTTATACTTCATATCCTTTGGTGCTACTGGTACTTTTTGAGCGTTTTTAGGCATTTTAAAACCTTTACTTTTAGCTTGACCGCTTGTTATTTGGCTTTTTTTACCTTCTTTAATTTGATAGGTTTTTCTAAACCATTTATGGTTGCATCTAGCTCCGCCTTTATATAACCATATTGAATAAGTATCAGAACCGCCTTTACCAAAACCAGCGTTTACTGCCTTGTTTCCCATTGCAACGATGTCCTCTTTGCGGTAAACCTTTTTAGCTCCTACCATTTTAGAACAAAATTGTCTGCTATTTGAACCAGCTTTTTGTGGTGCATAACTATAACGCACTAAAAACTGTACGCCTTTTTGACTATCTTGTTTTGATTTACCGTCTTGTGTACTTTTTGACTTTGGTCTTGCAATTCCTGTACTTACAAAATTCCATATCTTAGATAGTGTTGTTTCGTCTGGTTCGGTGTTTAAGTCTGTTATAACTTCGTCAAGCTCATCGTTTAATTCATAATCAACCTCGCTTTCATCTACTAAATCATATTCAGCTAGTAGTTCTTCTTCACTCTCTCCTAAGTCGATTAATTCATCAGCAATATCACTTCCCAATTCATCAGGTAAATCTTGACTAAGTTTAATCCCTGTTTCTTCTTCTCTTGTTTCGGCATCTTCAACGTTTTCTAAGTCTGTAAATTCTAACGGTTGAAGCGTTTTAAAGTACAATTTAAGGCTCATCTGATTGTACGCTAATATACTATCAAAAGCATCTATTAAAAGCATCTGAAATGGTCTTATAACGGTATTATCCATTAAAGTAGAAGCAGTCGATAATTCTTGTGCATTATTACCTAGTCCGCTATTGTCTTTAATTCCTAAAAGCATAGGACTAACAACCCTGTGGGCTACCATTACTTTTTTAGAACTTTCATCACTTAAAAATTGATATTGTTGATGTGCTTCACTTAATTGTATTGGTTCAATAGTTGCTGCACTTTCTGGATTGTCATTAAATGCTAAAATAAACTTACCAGCATTACTTGAACCGCTAAACTTTTGGTATATACGGTTTTCTAGCGCTTGACGTTCTTCTGCGTTTGGCGTTCCGTTATTGAAGTTGATGAGCATTGACGGTGCTAAACCATTCAGTATATTGTTTAAATGATAGTTGCTTATTTCTTGTTCTAGTTCGGCGTATTGTAAACCACCAGCATAATCTGGACTTGAATAGTATTTATATCCAGCTCTGTAAGGCTTTACATATATAATCTCAATATTTTCAGAACTACAACCAAAAGCTGGAATTCTAGTCGTGTGACCTACGTTCTTAACTTTAGACCAATCATCAGCATAATAATACGCTTCTATTTTACCGTTTTCGTTACATTTTTCAGCTCTTAAATTCTCTACTGGTATGTGTTCAACTTGTGCAATAGTTTTACGGTCTTTACTGTAAATAACTTGCATAGCACATTGACCCATTAATTTAAGGTCATAGCATAATTTGCGAACCATATCTTTATGAAACAAAGAAATCATTTTAGCGTACTGCTCTGGCTTTTTATTTGAGTTTAAAGCATCTAGTCCACGTCCGTAAATCATCTCGCTAATACCGTTAATAATAGCGTTATTTGTTGGGCTACCGTTGTAACGGTCAATTAAATACTTGAAGTAATTATTATCAGCACCATAAGACACCCACTCTTTGTTTGATTTCTCAACAATTTCTGGAGTTGTGTAAGTACTTAAATTTACTATTCTTAAATCGTTCATATTTATATTATTATAAATTCGTTATCCGAACTTTCTTCACTTATATATTGGTTTTTATTAACGCTGTAATATTCATCATTACTTTGGTTAATAGCTTGGTCTGTGCAAAAAATCTTATCTTTATAAATTATATTGTTTAAATAACTAACCTCTAAAATATAAAAATCGCTTTCACTTAAAGTGCCGAAAACAGCATCAAAAGAAATATAATTACCGTCAATTACAGAATTTGAATTAACTGTAATACTTTTATTTGTACTTTCGCTAGTCAATTTTAAGTTCAAAGTGCCTACCGTAAATTCTCTGGGAATTATTTTAAAGGTTTTGTTTCCGCTTGTGTAAATTAACTTCATATTAATATATAAATAAAAAACAAATATTTTGTATTGTGTAGGTATAAAAAAAGGGCTATCCGTTAAGATAACCCCATTTTACAAGTAAAAGTACTAATTACGCCGTTGGGTCAATTTGAACCGCTGAAGCATCGTCAGTAATTACAGTTGATGTTACAAAGTAAGGCGGTGCAGTTTCTTGTGCGTTCACCGTTAATGTGTAACCTGTTAAATCTCCCATTGCAGCTCCTGTAACGATAGTCCCACCGTTTACATCGCCACCATTTTCAAGCCCTACTAAAAAGAAATTTCCGTTGTAATCCTCTACCGCCAAATGTGGACGTGCGTGAGCGATTAATTTAAGTTCTTCCTGTGTAGCTTTGTCTTGAAATGTCAAAGTCATATTAAGTGTAGTATCATAGAAAGTCGTTCCGTTTTCTCGGCTTGAAGTGATAGCAGTTTCCATTGAACTGTTACCTTTTACATCAAACTGAAACCACGTTGGAGTTCCTGAAACTCCTGTAATCTCTCCAGCTACGATTGTCGCATCCCCTAAAGTTCCGTAATCCGCAAAGTAGATAGTTTTAATTCCACCTACTGCTGATTTACAAGGTACTTTACGACCGCTAGTTATTAAGCATCCCATATTTTTATAGTTTTTTTAATAAAAAAGGGTAGGCAATTTTACCCACCCTTTTAAATTTGATTAGTTAATTATTATACAGTTTTTCTGTAAACGATGTCAGTAACTTGCGCGTACTGAACTCCAGCAGTAAATCTCATTACTACACGTATATTTTGAGAACCGTCATTCTCTGCCATATCAATCACTCGTACTTCATTTAAGTCATTTAATAGACCAGTTCCAAAGAATAAGTTTGATTTTTCAGCAGCGATAATAGTTCCGTTAGCAGCACCTCTTGCTGGCACAACAGGAATTCCGTCAAAGAATAAAGAACCTAAAGATTGATTGTTTCCTTTGTTTTCGTAACCGTTAGCACCCTCGCCACCAGATTGGAAACCACCTAAAGCTCTTGTGTAAGCTCTAATTACGTCAGAAGCTGCATAGATATATAAATCTTCTGAACCATAAACAGCAGTAGGAATTGCATCTGCCACAGCTCCTAGTTCAGTAATAACGTTAGCGGCTGTAATAGCAGCACCTGTTAAATCTTGTCCAGCTGGTAAATCTCCGTCAGCATCTAATAAAGTTCCAAAACCGTCAAACTGTCCACTAGTTGCAGTTGAACCAGACCAGATATTTTTTTCTGTTCTGTCAGCTACTTTTGCAGCAACGTGAGCTAATACGAAATCAGCAAAGTTTGGTGCTAAGTTGTCAAAAGCAGAATATCCCATTTGCTCGGCTTCCCACGAAGAATGCAATGTCTTTTTACAAATGTCAAGATTTACTTGAAATTCTTCTGGTTGTAGGATAGCTTCTGTTAAAGTTAGCGTTCCAGCATCTGTTTGAAAGTCGCAAGTTGCATCTTTTACGATGTCATCTGTTGATGCTTTCTGAATAACAGATTTGAATTTTACATTTGGCATTACGGTAATTAAACCTTTATCCAAAGTGTCAGCAGATAGTAAAGCAGCAGCGATATACTTGCCACTAAATTCTCCTGCATAAGTTGTTGTTAATGATACACTCATTTTATTTAGTTTTTAGTTGTTATTAATTATTTAGTCTTGACATTACTCGGTCAATAGTAGTGCTTTTTCTGTTTTTAGAAACACTAAATTTCGAGATAGTTTTATGTACTTCTGGATTTGATACAATAGGCTCGGCACTTGGCTCATTTAATTCGGCTTGTACTTCAACAGGAATTTCGTTAAGCTCGACTTTTTCGTGTTTAGCTAATTCTTCTGTTAAAAGGTTGCCTAAGTCATCAGCACTTAAATCCTCTTTTGGTTCTAGCATTGCTTTGATTTCTTCAATCATATCTTTAACCTCTGCTAGTTCTTCTTTAGTAGCATAACCCATTTCTTCTTTTTCTTCTTCTTTTGCTTCAACCTCTTCAACCTCTTCTTCGGTTTCTTCTTCGGCTTCTGCATCTTTGATTTCAGAAATAAGACCCTCTTCAGCAACTACTAATATTTTACCGTCTTCTAATGCGTACTCGCCAATAGGCAAAGCAACTTTCTCATCTTCTGTAACGATAAAAACTTCGTTTCCACTTTCAAACGCATCAGCCTCAATGACTGTACCGTTATCTAGTTTAGCCTGTTCTAGCTTAACTTCTTCGTTTAAGTTTAGAACGTCTTTGATTTTTTCTATCACGTTGTTTGATTTCATACTTATATATAATTTAGATTAATTTAATTTGTATTTTCGTTATGCTTTTTTCTGAATTATGAACCATTCGACGCCGTCACTCCAGATAGCTATACCCTCATAGTCTTTGTTTATTCTATAAGGATTTGAACTGCCGTCTAAGTTTTGGCCTGATGCTGGTGTAATATCAAAATGGTCTGACGATGAAAAACTACTGTCAGATATAAACCTTATTTTTCTGTTTGCGTGTGCTACTGCATTTGGTAATGTATAAACAGCCGTTCCATTGCCGCCAGTCCAAGAAATTTTAAACATAAAAGTATCGTCATAAATAGACTGGTTTAAATCTACATCAACACCAGCTTCTGCGGTTATGTCAGTAGATACAAAATAGTTTTTAAATTTAGATACAGTTGTTTGTTTAGTATCTCCGCTTTGAACTACCGCAATTAATTCACTGCCTTGTAATTCTGTTGCTGTTGGTAATGCACTTATTTTTGCGTTTGCCATTATCTCTCTATTTTATAATTATTTTCTTGTAGTAAAAAATCTCCGTTTTCTAAAAGTATAAAGTTTTCGTTTTTAGACATTTCTCCAATACCTTGTGCTATTATATCACCATTACAGCATTCAATGGAATAAGCATCTCTATCCCTACATAAGCAACCCCTACGACCGTTTCTAGGACTTGTTTTGCTTGGCGTAAAATACTTAGACCACTTAATCATTTTCTAGTTGTTTAAGTTTACTTTCTGCCCACGTTTTAGCCGATTTGCCACCCCATAATAAAAAAGAGATAGTTCCACAAGCTTCTGTATCTTCTGGCTTGTAATACGCTTCAGCTCTTGACAAATAAGAGTACATTCTTTTTATCGTTTCTTTGCTTATTGGTTTACCTTGTGCTAATTGTTGTGCACGAACCTTGCCTACTTGTGTAGCACATTTATTATTAACTTCTTCGTTTAGTTTTAAACCTCTTTTAGCGTTGTTACTTACTGAACTAGGGTAATCTGAATAGCTTTCTAAAACCATCTTTTTACCACCCTTAACACGCTTATCGTTTTTAATAATAGCTTTTATTTCGCCTAGTAAGTATTCAGCTTCTTCTTCTTCTATTTGTGCAAGTTCGTCTTTTATTGTTGCATCGTTTGGGCGTTCCATTTTGTCAGCGAAATATCCCTCTATACTGAAACCACGAACCACGCCCTTCTTCACAAACTCGTTCCAAATCTCATCGTTGTTCACTTTAACCGCACCAACCCAAGTTCCTAATGGTAAATCCATTCCGTACTTAACGCTTTTATCGTGTACCTTATCTTCTACTATCCAACTTTCTACTAAACTTAAACCCTCTAATTGGTGTTGATGTTCAAGTGTTGAGTTGTTTTGTTTGCTATTCATTAAATACATTTGACTAGCTTTCAAGACAGTATCTTTTGAAAAATATATATAGTACTCATCTTCTCCATTACGTCTATAAATAGGCTTATTTGGTATCAATAAAGCACCCATTAATATTCTACGCTCTCCGTCTATTTCAGCAAGTTTAAACTCTTGGCTTTTTAAAGCGACAAAATCTTCTTCAATAGCTGGGTTTTCAACTACGCTTATAGCTTCAATTCCTAGCTCGCTTTCTTCGTCTAATATTAATTCGACTATTCTCATAATAATATATAATTAAATTTATTTATTTTTGTTTTTTATATTGTCGCTCCCTCAACTATATTGTTTTCTAAACTTTGTGCTGTTGTTACATCGTTTGAAACTACATACGCTTGTACGGGTTCGTTTGTTTGTTCTGCAACTGTGTCAGCTAAAACACTTGTTTCACTTGCGCCGACTACATTAAAACTTGGGGGAGTTGGAGCAGCACCAACCGAAGCACCCCCAGCTGAAGCACCACCGCCACCGCCACCTTTTGGGACTTTAGTTTTCTTAATGTTTTGTATTTGCTTCATACCAGCGAATACAGCGGCACCAGCTGCAGCCGCACCTAAAGCTGGACCTACAACAGGAATACCTGCCAAACTTGCGTAAGAACTTTGTGCAGATTGATATGTTTGTATTAATGTACTTGCTATTGCTAAGGCTTTACCAGCTGCTGTTTCTTTTCCAGCAATTTCAGAAAATGAGCTTAAAGCATTTCCTACTTTAGCTAAATTTTCTTGTTTTGCCTTAGCTGTATTTTTATCAATTTCAACCTCTGCTTTATCAAGAGCTATTTTATTGTCTAATCTTTTACCATTATAAAAATCAATTATACTTTGTTTCTGTTCTTCAGTTGCACCTAGTCTATCAAGCTCTGCAAGTTTTCGTTCTTCTTCAAGATTTATTTTTTCAAGTTCAGTTTTAGCGTCTTTGTCTTTTTGTTTTTGTCTATACGCTTCTTGTATTTTTTCAATGTCAGTTAAGCGTTTTTCTTCTTTTGCTGCCGCTTCTTCGTTTCTTTTGTTTTCCTCATCAACACGTGCCTTATTTGCTGCCGCTTCTTCACGTCTTGACGTTAATAATTCAGTGCTTAATCTTTTTTGTAAATTAAGTCTTTGAGTTTCTAACTGTATAACACTAGCCTCAAGTTGTGCAGCTTCGTTTAAATCGTCTTTATTACTTTTAGTTAATGCGTTTTCAGTTTGCTTAGCTTCTAATCTAAGCTTAGCTACCTCAACCTCTTTTGCCGCTAACTCATCACTTACTCGACCAGCTTCTTCTAAAAATTTAATTCTTTCCTGTGCTGTGAATTTATCTTTATTAACCGCCTTTTCTCTTAGTTCAGCTATTTTTCTTTCTGCTTCAGCTCGTTCTACTATTAAATCTCTTGCTTTCTTTTCTGCTGCTGCTCTTTGGTCTGCAATCTTTGCCGCTGCCGCTGCATCATCTGAAATTTCTTTACCAAATTCTTTAACAGAATTAATAGCATTATCAACACTATCTGTAACGCTATCAACACCTAAAACAACCTTACCAACGCTATCAGCAGCAATCTTACCAGCTTCTTTAAAATTACCTTTGAATAATTGCTCAACTGCTCGACCTAAATTTGGTATCAAATTAATTAAGCCTTCAAACCTAGTGACTATATTGTCTTTGATTAAATTAGCAAAGTCTGTTATCGCTTGTTTAGGGTTTTCAAAAACACTTATAATGTTTTCGCCTAAGTCAGCTAATAAATCTAAAAGGTTTCCTGTAACGCTACCAATAACCCCTAGTATTTTAGAAAATTTATTTTGTCCCTCTTCACTTCTTGTAAACGCTTGTCCTAAAGCTGTAATGGCTATTAATAAAGCACCAATTCCCGTACCTATAATGGCAACTCTTAAAGACTTAAATCCAGTAGTTAAGCTACCAACAGCACCCTTAAAAGCTGTAAACTTAGAAACTGCACCCCCAGTAGCTTTGTCAAGAGTTCCACTCATTGCTTGTGTGGATTTACTTGTTTCCTTGACTTCTTTGTTTACTCCATCAATACTTTTTTCTAAATCATTAACCCCTTTAACAGCACCTTTGCTATCTACGTTTAAATTAATTGTTTTTTCTATTGCCATTTTAATTCTTGTTTTAAAGCCTTGTAACCCTCTTTAATTGTTGTAGGTAATTTGTATTTACCTTGTGCTATTCGCAAATTTTCGGTTTCTCCGTTTGCGTACTTTAAACTTTCTATTATTAATTTTATCATAATGTTGTTTCAAATAAATCTGTATCAAATGCTCCGGCCTCTTCGCCATCAACATCGTAAATAGCTCTTAAAGATATTTTGTAAGTTGTGTTACTGTCTAAACCACTAAAGCCGTAAAATACATCTCCTTGTAAATTAAAGTCAATATATTCTCCGTCTAAATATATCTCGAATTTTACAAAATTAGTGTCAGTTATATTTTCAAATTGAACATTTATTGTACTACTTGTTTTACTTGTTGTTTCTAAATTCTCAACTCTTTGTAAAGTTTGACTTTGTCCGTTTAAACTTTGCGAAGTATTAACGTTTAAGTTATATAATTCTAAGTCGCTTTTATTTGTTAGTAGATTTGTCTTTATAGAGTTTATTCTGTATTCTGTTGTTCCTATAATAAATATGTCATTTAATCTATATTTTAAAATTATATTTAATGGTAAGTAAGCAGATACATTAGTTTTTCTTGAATTCCTAGCAAATAGATTAGCTACGTAATTTCTATAATACTTAGTAAATAAATCATTTGACTGGTTTTGCTGTGCTGAACTACCAGTGCCGAGTGTGTATTCATCAACTTCAATACCAAAATTTAACGTTTGACTTATAGAACCTGTTGTAATATTTGAAATAGAATTAGATGGTCTTAAATAAGGGTTTATCGCAACATCTGTACCATCTGGGTTTTCAAATGCTATTGGATAAACTGTTGTTGTGCTAAAACAATAAAATAATAAAGGCGAACCTATTGTTGGCTCAAACTTTTTATCTAACATAGCACCCTGAACGATTGTTGTTAATAGACCTGTTTGTTCGTCTGTTAATCTTTCATACATCATTTTCTCAAAATCAACTTCGACTTTGTAATTGCCACCATCCCATTCATCATTACCATAACTTTCGTGAGCAAATATATTGCCTTGCAACTCCTCTGCATATTGAACTAAATAAGACTTTTTGCTTTTAAAGTTAAATATCATATTTTTAAACTGCAATAATTTTGAAATTTTAGACTTGGTTGTATCTACATATTCAGTTATATCGTAAACTTTACCAGCGTTATAGTAATCATCTAAAGGCAATACCGTTATAATACCGTCCTCTTTATATGCAGTTAAATTAAACATAGTAAAGATATTTTTAAGAAAATCAAATATTTTCATTTTAGGCATTTGGTTAGCTATAATAATAGTATTTACAGAGCTTGGAGCTAATCTTTGGTAATTACCAGTATCTGTAACTTGAAAATTAGAATTAAGAACTCTATAACCTTTTTGAACTGTTAATGTTTGACTTAAACCTAAAGTATTTTCGCCATTTATATTTATAAAAATATCAATATCATTTTCACCATAATTATCTCTTGTAAACTCATATGTAAAAGTTTGGTTTCCAGTTCCGTCAATATCAAATAAAGTAGAGTTATCCGAAGCTCTTAACATTTGAACGTTGTAAGTTGTCGCTTGGTTTGGCACTGTTACATTTAAAGTAAATATATAACCATATTTTTGAGCAAAAATACCACTACTAGTATGAAAACACCTTGCTGGCCTTAATTCATCACCGCTAACAAAATCATAATTAACTGCTGATGTCCCTTGAAACGTTGTATAAAATTTACTGCTTATTTGTTGAGTACTCCCACCCTCATCTGCATTAGATAAATAACCCTCTTCTCTGTGAATCCACATATATAGCTTTTTAAAAACCGTAGTATTAAAAAACTGCTGACTAAATACAATTTGCGGATATGTAGTTTGTATCGCATCAATTATAACCTTAGTTTTTAACGCTGGTTTTAAATCTGCATAATTTAATTTCGTTCCTGTTATAGCGTCTTTATACCCACCATTGTTGGCATAATTAAATCGCATATTTTTGCTATGCGTTATTAGTGGGAATATTACATCGTCACCCTCTGCACTTCCCTGTAATTTACTTTTAACAAAATCGCTTGTATATTCAAAATTTAAACTTTCTGGATATATTAAAGAACTTAATTCATTCTCTGCTAGTATTTGTTTAAACTCAACTGTTTCACCAGTGAATACTAATTTGTAAGAATAGGCTACGTTGTTTTTTAAATCAACCGAAGTTAATCGTAGTTTACCTATTTTATAGTTTACGCCATTTAATTGAATAAGACCGTCACCTTGAAATCTAGCATCAAAACTATTTTGAATTTCACTATCGTAATAATGCTTAAAAAATTTATTATTATGCTTAGATGCAGGAACGCTAAATTGTTGGCTAAACGGTGCAAATATCTTAGCTGGGTCTTTTACGTTTTGAATAGTATCTGTAATTGATACACTTTCGTCTTTGAATAATTCTAGTTTTGTATAGTCATCGTAAATTTGGTAAGGTTGTCCAGCTAGGTTTGGGAAAACTCCACCGTCAATATCTAGTGTATTAACGTTTCCACTAGGTGCAATTGCAGTTATAGAACCAATAGTGCCAGAACTCAAATTTTTAATTAATTGACCTACTCTAAAATTACCTGTTGTGAAATCTGTTGAAGTATCTACAAGTCTTGTTTGTGTAGGGAAATATCCCTCACTAGTATATTTATTACCATCTCTAATATATAAGTCTATTATCTGCATTTATCGAATATTGTTTATAGTATCAAAAGCAAAGTCTATTTTTATAGTGTAATTAATCAGCTTATCGTTTAGACTTGTTTTATAACTAAAGCTGCTATCACTTACATTAACAGGCAAAACAACGTTATCTATTTCAATCCAACAGTCTTCACTTAATTGCATTTGCTTAAACACTTCATTATATGCTTCTGGATAAAAGCCTGTATTTAAGTCCATTTTTTCGTTACCCATTTTATATAGGTTTTTCTTTTGGTGCTTATCTACATCATAACTATTCGCTACAAGTGTGTTTCTTTTAAAGTCCTCTGCTTTAGTTGATAGTTGTTTATTGCTTCGCTTAAAGAACCAAAGGTTTTGCAACGCTCCGAACTTGTTTATAAAACTTAATTTATAAGGCTCATATTTACACTCTGTTATATTTTCTACTTTAACAACTGAAACACCATCAGTTGAATTAATGTAAATAGTATCAACAGGAAACGTAACATTAGTTTCTAAGAATTTGTGTAAACATATACTGTTCTCAAAAGTACCACCGTCCCTATAAACTCTATCTGCAAATTCGTCAGTTCCGTTTACAGTATTTGAAACGTATTGTATTTGAGTTGATGAAGCGGTTGTCGGTACAAAATTCTTCTCGTAAACTTCTTGGTTTTCTGAATAGTATTGCACAGTACTAACCTTGCTTGTATCAACAGGTAAAACAACTGGTGCGTCATCTAGTTTAACGACTGTTAAATTAGACTGTAATAGTCCACTATCGTTTTGAGGATTAATGCCCTCTTGAAAATATCCGTAACCGTAAAACGCTTTGTTTTCAACTAAAGGTAAATTTCCACTTACGCCACTAGCGGTTCTTCTTATTTGATAATCAACCCACACAATTTCAGTTTCGTAGTCGTCTGCATTGTAAGTCATATAATCTCTCACAAGTTCAGCTATTTCAAAATTCACAGTAAAGCTTACTGCCGATGCACTTAACACATACGTTGGGTTTACTGGTCTTGAAGTTGTTTGCGTTCCTGTATATATCCAAAGACTTAATTCAGCACTTTCTAACTTGCTTAAATTATAATATACATAGTATGGACTTCTTACATTAATTTTTGCCATTTTATCGTTTTGTTAATTTTATTAAATCTTTTTCTAGTCCTAGCGAATAGGCTTCAATTAAATCATCTGGCAGTCTTTTAAACGCTGCTACAAATGGCTTAGTAAAAAATAAACTAGGCTTAATTCCTTTTTGATATATACTTCTAGCAATTAAAAACGCTGTACTTTGATAGCTTAAAAATCGTCCTGTCTTTCTGTCTTTAAATTGTATTCTACGCCTTTTAACATAGCTTTGCATTGCTTCGGTTAAACCGCCTTTACGCCCTGTGCCACTGCCAAACCTAAACGGACTGTTGGGAGCTTTTGCACTTGATGATTTACCACGAACCCCTTTGTCTTGAAACTCTCCGTATTGCTCCATACTAAAGCCTAGTTCAGCTCCTTTTGTTGTTAGCTCTATATCATAGCCTAAACTGTTATAAAGTGCCTTAGTGTCGTTCTTATCGCTTTTAGATAGGTTACTTCGGCTCTGTTGTATAACGTACTTAGCGAACTTATTTAATTCTTCTTGTAAAGCTTTGTCTGCTAACATATTGTAATGTCGTTATTTACTAGTACGTCAAACGTTGCAGTCCAACCAGCTACTTTATTTTCAAACCTATCCACAAATGGCTCAAGACTTGCATCACCATCAAGCTGGTATTTGTCACTATATAAATCGCCACGTCTTAAAACTTGCACTAACTTATTTAATACAGCTAGTTGTGTATTAAGTACGTCTTGTTCATTATTGTTTCCTATAAATATATCCGTTGTAGGCTCTTTACTCTCATCAACTATATCCATTGATAAAATAGATATGTTAAACCTTAAAACGCTTTCTTGTGCTGTAACTGTATTTATAATCAAATGAGATAAAGGAAATATAGATTGCTTAGATAAATCAACATCAAATAAATCGCCCTCTGTAACTGTGTTTACATTTATATCACCTAGTAAGGCGTCTTTAATAGTTTGCGTTAATAAATAATAACCTCTTATTCCTGTGTAACTCATTTGAATTTGCTTTTAATATTTCTAGCTTCTATTTCGTTTTTCTCTTTTGTATATGTTAAATACGTCAAACATTCGTGTACGTTTAGTTTAGTGATATCTTCAAATCTCGTAATATCTCCGTCAGCGATTGCATAGATTGAATTGTACCATCCCCATTTTGTTGTGAAGCTAGAAATCGCACTAAGCTCTCCTCGTTCTGTTTGCTCGAAGAGTTCAGAATAACTGTTGATAAGTCCTTGCCTAAATTGTAAAAAAAAACAATAGCACCGAACACAGCATCTAAAGGATAGTTCTTAGCGTCTTCGTTTGTGTCTGGGTCGTACTCTTTAAGCGTGTATCTTTGCCCTTGCTTTAAATCAATAGGTCTATACAAAACATTCATAGCTCTATGTAAGTTGTCGTTATCGCCTATAAACGTATCTAAGTCCACATATTCGCCAAAACTCATATTTTCTAAGTCTGGTATAAAACCGTAGTCTTTACCATTCATTTGAAACCTATTTATAAGCTGATGCTCTGTGTCAAACATATTATTAATGATAACACAAATATCTGTTATATCTTTTGCTTTCATTGAACGTACAACCTCGACAGGCACTTTACAGAATATCTCAATCATCTTAGATTGAACCTCTGCTTCCTTTGTTAAATCTAATTTGTCAAACTCTTGATATTGCCCTAGAGTGATTTCATTTAACGTTGTTGGTATGCTTAACTTAACTTTCATATTAATATATAAACTTTTTTAATTTATTTTAGTAACTATAAGACACAAAAAAACCCCTACATTTCTGCAAGGGTTAATTTATTTATTTTGTTTGTTTTTAAAGGGGGTTTTTACACCCCCCCCAATTTTATTAATCCCAACAAACAGGCTTTCCAACTATATTAACCGCTTCATATGTCATACACCACATTTTAAAAGGTTTTTCTCCGTTGAAATCCTCTCTGTCCCAATTACCATAAGCATCATAAATTAAACCCTTTTTAAATAGTGAGGAAACAACTCCTGCAAATGATTTTGTTTGTGCGTCTGTTGATAAGAAGTCAGAGTGACCTTCTTCGTTTTGGTCTTCTTTAATTAACTGTAATACTCTTAATTCTTTTGCTGTTACTGTAATCATAATATTTGTTTTTTGTTTTGTTATGTCTTATTGACACTACAAAGATACACCTTTTTTTGAAATAACAAACATTTAATTAACTTTTTTTTTATTTTTTTTATTCAACAGGTTAAGACACCGTATATTTACCCCTGTTTGGGTTTTGTAGTTGAAAGCCTACTGCATAACGAACCGCATCTATTAAATGGTTGTATTTATCTATTGGTGTGTTTGATTTGCGTTCTAACCACCTATAGTTATTTAGTTCTTTAATTAAATTAGTGCTATCAGGACTTACTACTAAATCATAGTCTTGTAATAGTGATATACCATAAGTAACGCTCCCTTGACCTTTTATGCTTGGACGTACATTACAACCCTTTGCTTTTATTTCGCTTAGTAGTCTAGGCTCTGCACTATCTCCAACGATTAAACCATCTCTAGCGTGTTTTAAATTAAGCTGTGCTATTTGTGACGTTGTTAGTCTTTGTAAGTAGAAACATTCCTTTAAATATATTCGTTTGTTAGAACTATCTATATTAACTTCAACCAATGTACTTGGGTCAGCTGCAAATCCATAATCTTGACCCCATACGCTTGTGCCTATATGCTTGAACTCTCCTACACTCCAATTATTAAATATAACACCCTCCGCTTTGTTTAACCACGAGCCTAACATTTGTTGTTTGTATTTCTCTGGGCGTCTTATCTTCATTTGCTCTATTTGGTCTATATAGCTTTTAGATAAGTTGTCTATATTGTCTTGGTACGTTGTATGTATGTAAGTTGTATTTTCTTTAACTATATTACTGCCCTCTTGCACACCTCTATCTTCAAAGAAACGTCTATATATAAAATGCTCTTTTGTAGTTGGGTTTAATATTAATATTATTCTGTTTGGTTTGCCTTGCTGCCTTACTGATAAATCAATAGTATCAAACTTTTGCTCATCAACTAGTTCTTCTGCTTCATCTACAACCCACGTTGTAATCCCTTGTAAAGATTTAAGGTTTGCTGTCTGGTCACCGCTTGATGTTTTAATTCCCCTGAATATTATCTTACTGCCAGTCTTTTTATTTAGTATCTCGTCTTTGGTAATGTGAAAGTCTGCTATTGAACCGAACTGCTCTAGCTTGTCAATAAACTCTGGTATGATTGATATATAAGCAGAGGTTAACGTATAACGTGTAAACAGTATCGTGTGACCTTGTTCGTATGTTAGCATCACTAAAAGGGCGTTTACTGAAAAAGACTTTCCAGAACCACGCCCACCACTAACAATAAAATACCTACTGTCACTTTCAACAATAGGCATATATTTCTTTTTTACTTTAATCAACGAATTTAATTAAATCTCTAAAATTGATGTTTAAGCCCTCACTAGAGTTAAGGTCTATACTTTCCTTAGGTTTACCATAACGATAGCTTAAATACAGTTGTACGGCTCTCATATCGCCTTTGGCAACTAATTCCCCCAGTTTACTTATAGCTTCGTCTTTATCTATTATAGCATCTAAGCGTTCAATTAGTTTTTGTTCTATTGCCTTTGGTTTACGCCCAGCTCCTTGTCTAGCACCACCGTTGTTTTTTCTGTTATCCATTTGAAATAAATTGTTTAATCAATCCTATTAATATATAAACAGAATTACTTTTTTTTAGAACATTCTTATTTGTGCTTTGTGTTGGTCTATTCTTTTTATAGCTGCATCGTAATAATCTTTGTCAAGCTCACAAGCTGTTAAATCATATCCTAAATTATGACAAGCTAAAGCAATACTTCCAGAACCTAAATGTGTATCAAGTATTTTATCTCCATCATTAGCGTAATTCATTAGAATCCATTCATATAGTTTTACAGGTTTTTGTGTAGGGTGTATTCTTTCACAATCAATAGTGTAAAATCCTTGTTTACCAGGTGGGCGTGTTTTAAAAATATAACTATTTGATTTTAAATTTGTCCACGCAATTTCGCAACGCCATAAGTCCGATGATAAAACAGTGTCTTGTTTATCCCAAACAATCATTGAATTTGTATTTTTTAAATAATCTAAATAATAATTGCAACCCCAAATTATTTGATTTTTACTAACTCTAAATAATTGTTTAAAATATTCCTTACTTGGTATTTTGCTGTCCCATTTTTTACCATCATCAAAAACCCTTGTTTTTACGTCTATCCCATAGGGTGGGTCAACAATAGCAAGGTCAAAGTAGTTGTCTTCATACCTAGACATTAGTTCCATATTGTCCTCGTTTGTTATTAGCATAGTACAGGGTTTTTAACTTTCTTGTTTAGTGTAGCTCCTTTTATTTCTGGTATTGTCTTACGCTTTACTCTAGTCTTTATTAGTGCGTTAAAGGGGTCTAGTCGTGTTTGTTTAAATTCTTCTACTGTTTCTATGTCCCAGCCTGTTAAGATGTCTATAACGTCTTGTATTTCTTTTATTGTTTTATTTGTTGTTTTTTTCTTAACTTCTTTTTTTATCTTTTCTTGTTCTGGGTTAAAGAATGGCTTAGATAATACTAGTCCTAGCTCTCTTATTATTTGGTCGTGTTTCCTTTTATCTTCAAGGGTTATTACATCTATGCTATTAACGTGGTGCATTATATTACAGTGGCTTTTTTTAATTACATCGCCGACCTCTCTAAATGTAGCTCCACTTTCGTATGCTAGTTTACTAAATACCTTTTTAGCATAAGAGTAATTTCTTTGCCTTGTGTTTAATGATATATCTAAATTGAATTTTTTATCTACTGCTTCTTTTATTGTTTCTAATTTCATAATTGTTTTTAATTAAATTCTGCGTGTTCTAAACACTCACTACATAAATCTGTTTCTAACCATTGAGAAGCACCGCAGCAATTAGAGCCTATGTATTCTTCTGTATGTGGGTTGTCTATTGCGTATTGTACTATTTGTTTTGGTGTTTTCATTTTGTCTATATTTTATTGTCTATTGTTTCTATTAAGTGTCTAAGGTCTGAACGTTCCCAAGTTCCTAGGTCTAGTCCGTTTATTAAAAACTTATAATAATCTTTTTTGTCTGTGTTTCTTATTTCTATATTTACGTACATATTAATCTATTTTAGTGAATTCTGCTATTTGGTTTTTATTATGTTCTTCTTTGTTTTTAAAGTAGTTATCAACTAGTGCGTCAATCATTACCAGCTCATCAATACTTGCTGTTTTTATTTTGTGCATTAAGCTGTCTATTTTATTTAGTACGTTGGTGCACATTTCAGGGTTGTTATGATATACGGTATTAAACCCCTCTTGATATATTTGCTCTAGTATCTTTGATGTTTTATTTACTTGTAGCTTTACGTTTTGTTTAAACGCTTTACTGCCTTTTAAATCATCGTTTGCTTCTAGTAGTAATTGGCTTATTAATACGCATTTTAAATAAGCTAAGTGCTTGTCATTTATTGGCTCATCATAAACCCCTCTTACTTGTTCTTGGTGTTCTAGTTCTTTTTGTTCCATTTGTTTATAGTATTCTATTTGTTTTTTTCTATCCATTGCTGCTGCTGCTCTCTTAGGTATTCTATTTCACGTCTTAAATAGTCTGCTGCTTTTTCTAAGTCTTTTAACTCATCGTCTTTTTTTCCGCTTCTGCAAATATACTTAATTATATTTCCCCTATTGAAGTTTAGCTCATAATCTTTTATAAAGTCTATAACGTCATAGCCTTTTCCGTTTTCGTAATGTAAATAAGTTGCTCTCATAATTTTATTTTATTTAATTCGTTTTGATATGCTTGTGCTGCTTCTTTTTCATCGGTAAACACTCCTAAATATTTTTTATTTCCATTTATTTGGATTTGTGCCATCCATTTATTAGTTGCTTTGTGCCAAGTAACGCCAATATGTTTTGAAATACCTTTTCTATCTTTAGATGTGTTTTCTCTAACTGTTATTATCTGTAAATTGCACAGCTTGTCGTTTTCTTTGTTATTATCTATATGGTCAATAACAAGTTTTGAAGTTTTTGGTTTATGGTTTAAGAATGAATAAGCTACTAAAACGTAAGTATAAAAAGAATTTTTTTTACCATTAAAATACAAAGTACAAATCTTTCTTCCTCTTGAATTTACAGGGGTTTTTAAAACATTTGATTTGCCAGTTTTTTTATAATTTAAACTCCTAACGTTTCCTAAATTACTAACTTGATAAAATCCTTCATATTCTGGAATGTCTTTCCACACTTCTATTCCTAATCTACTTAATGTTTTTGCTATCATTTTGTTTTTGTTTTATAATAATGCTAATATTCTTAAATCTTCTTGTATGTCTTTAATCATTTTTAAAGCGTCTTTATAGTCTTGGTTTTCCATAGCTTCTATAACTATGTCTAGGTCATATACAAATCTAATCATTTGTTCTAAGTTTTAATAAGTGATAACACTCTGCATACTTTTGCCGTGCTTTGCCTTTGTATTCTTGTTTAAATAATTCGTACATCTTTTTTGTATATTGATATTTAGTATCGCAATCAGCTAAGTGTTTCTCTGAAAACTTTTTTCCTTTGCCTTTAAAATAGTTTACGTTGTCGGCAGTATCTCCAATTATCATTTGCTCATAAAAGTTATATAACGCCTCGTCTTCGCTTATATCTAAAACCTCTTTGTGTTTGTAGTGATAGTTATACATAAGGCAAGGGAACTGCTTATAGTCCTTATCAATGCTTACTATCATAACATTGTCACGTCCTAGTTCGTTTGATAGTTCGTACCAGTACCTAGCAACCATATCATCGGTTTCAATTCCGTAACCCCAAACGCTGTCGTATTGGTCTTTAACGTATTGGTGCATCTCATCTAATAAAGGCGGTAACTCTTGCTTTTTTCTATTAGCTTTGTAGTCGCTTGTAATTAGCTTTCTAAAGTTTCCCTTACTACCGCTGAACGTTATTACTTTTTCAACTGGGTACATATCTTCAAGCTTATTGACTATGCTCATAAATTGCTCATCAAACTTCGCTTGTGCTTCTTCTATATCTCGATAGTATTTGTCATCTTCTGGGTTCTCTCGTTTCTTATAACAAGCAGCAAAAATTAAACTATCTGCATCAACTAGTAGTATCATTCTATATCTAAATTAAAGCATTCAACTGAACAATAATAATCTCCGTTTGTTTCAGAACCACAACAAGCACACTCTGTCTTTGCATCTGGTTCATCTATATAACTATCTAACCAACTCATATTTCGTATTGTTTTAAATCGTTTTGTAATTTTTCTATTTGTTCATTAAGCTGTATTAACTGCTTGTTTTTTTCTTTTCGTATTAAACTTATACGTCTTGTTAATACTGTATTCTCAACGTTTAAACCGTTTACATATTGACCTATCTCTGTCATTCCTTGCACTATGTTTTTTAAGTCTGTATTGGCTGGTTTTTCTTTGCTCCATTGCATAATTAAATTAGCTATGTGGTTAAACCATAAATTATAAGACTGTTTTTGTAGTGGTGTCATTATATCTTAGAACCTATAATTAAACCAAAAGTAAAAATTAAAATCCCTAAAAGCAAAATACTTCCTGTTATTATAAGGTTTCTATATTCTTTTTGTTTACGTTCTTTTTCTTGTAACTCTTTTTTAGTATAAACCTCAATGCGATTTTTTCTAGTTTCAATGTGTAATCCTGTTTTTGTCTTTTTCATAATGTTTTGTTTTAATGAAGGTTTTTACACCCCCTTGATTTGTTTTTATACGTTAAAAAATTTTCTTAAATCTTTAGGTATTCTCATATATGTTTTTTGAAATATACCATTTATAAATAATGAGTAATGCTTAGCACCAAAAGAACCCTCTAAAATTTCCATTAAATATACGTCTTTTGAATATTCTTTTGTTATTGTTTTTAATACTTTCATAATATTGTTTTTTGTTTTATTAATATACCGCAATATACAACTTTATTTTAATTATAAACAATTAATTAACTATTTTTTTTATTTATTTTTTCTTTTATATCAAAATAGCTATCCCATATACCAATCTCTAGTTCTTCATTTAAGTTAATTATTGCTGCATCTTTTTCTTTTAATAGATAACAAGGCTTTAATATTTTCTTTTTAGTCCAGAGCGTTGTATCAGGGCAATACATATCTTTTGTTTGTAAGTCTTTTAAATTATTTAACCAGAACATATAATTGCCTTTAGGGTCGTTTACTAAATATAATGCGACTTTTCCTGTTTCAATTAGTTTATCGTACTTAAATTTTTCTATTATTTTGGTGTCATAATATTTATTTCTAAACTTCATTTCTATAACACATTCTTGACCCTTTGGCGTTGTGCCTGTGGCGTCCCAGCTTTCATTCCCTTTGCCTGTATGGGTTAAGTTCCACCCATCTAAATTTAAAAGTGTAACTACTGCTTTTTCCCAGTTATGTATTTTCTCAATCATTTATTTTGTTATATATATTATCAATATCTTTAATCCACATTACTAATATTTTTGGTTTGCAGCTACAAGGTTCGTGATACCTATGATTTAAGTAACGAGCGTGGAGCGTACACAGTAGCCTGTATTGGTCTTTTGTTAGCTTAGTGGATACATTTGCTTTAAAGTCAATCCACGCTTCCTGGTCTTCTATTCTCATAAGTCTATATTTATATCATTCCAATCATCACGCCTTTGGTCGCAACCGCAATTGTCACCCCATATTTTTTTTACTATCCAATGAATGCCAGTGTAATAAGTAATGTAATAAACTAAATCTCCTAATCTCATAACTTGTTTTTTATATGTTTCTTTGCGTTTGTATATGTATTGTAAAGTGAGTAATAACTTATTTTAGTGTTTCTGCTTAACTCCGCAACGCTTACGCCCTTAGCGACTATCTCAAATATCTTTTTATCATACCAGTACATTTCGTTTAGTATGCTGTCTATATGGTCACGCTGCTTTGCCCATTCAACCTCATCTATACCGCTTTCTTGTATTTCTTTAAGCTCGTTAATGTCGTTTAAATAAACCTTTTTTTGTCTTAGGCTTGTCTTGTATAAATTTGTATAAATACCTCTTAGAACTTTGTAGCAATAGTAATGATTTATTTGGTCTTTATAGTAAAGGTCTAAACCTTTTTTTACATCAGCATCTAATTGGATATACATTTCCATTACAACGTCCTCACTCATTGAGGGGTTGCAGCCGAAACTTTTTACTATGTTATTCCAATCACTATGCTTTTTATAAGCTAGTTCTAAAATTGATTTCATTTATTTATTTTATAAGCCACAATATCCACTGTCGCATTCGTTAAAGTCATCGTCAAATAATTCTGTTTGTGTTTTCCATTTTAAAATCTCACTATATTTAACATCGCTTCTCCACTTACTTTTACTAGTTTCTTGGTCTGCAAACCATTGCATTTTCTCTGGGTGTTTATTATGCATTTTTTTTAACAACAAAGGACTTCTCCACCAGCACCCTACGCAGTTGTTCATATAGGCAAACCTTACATCTTTATCTTTCCAGAATTCTTCTATAGTATCTTTATAAATATTGTCATCTATTAAAGGAAACTCTGGCTTACAGTAACGATACTCTCCCCAAGAATTTCTTCCATCTTTTAAAGTTGTAAAAGTAGCTTTAACTTTAGTATAACCTTCTTCGTCTGTTTTATCCATCATCTTTATTGCACGTCTTGTTTCATTTGCACGATACCCAAAACGCATAATAACAGGCTCTTTTATTTCATCATACATCCAGTAAAGAATAGGCATTGTCTTTAATTCTGTTGTACAATACCTAGCCATTTTATTAGGTAAAAACTTAGTCCCTTTTTTAGTTTTTACTATTGCATCGTCAAAAGTTTTACCAGTAACCCAATCAATTTTTGAACCTATAAACTGCTCTAAATCTAACATTGTATATATAATAGTATCTTCTTCTAAAGTGCCTATAAATTCAGTGCCTAACCTATCACTAACTTGCTGTCTTATTTTAGCATCTGGGAACATACATTTTTTATCGTCTGTTCTAACTAAAGAAAACACATTATAATCAGCTGGGTAATTAGCTGCTATATAACTTGATGTCTTACCACCGCTTAAGCTGTTTACTGTTTTCATTTTGTTGTTGTTTTAGTTAATGTTCTAGGTACAAAGTATTCCAATGGGTCGTATATTTCGCCAACTACAAAAGGCAATCCAAACTCATTAATGCTAAAACTAAACGTGTCAAAAGGAAACCCCCTTGAACGTCTGCATAATACAGTTACCCAGTCTTTATTCGTTGTG